>Ga0056128_1012005_pt1 | contig 10625 bp, 9 predicted proteins | sample WorMetLIZISLAND2_FD_71113 | JGI IMG/M metagenome (GOLD analysis project Ga0056128, IMG submission 71113) | Marine gutless worms symbiont microbial communities from Max Planck institute for Marine Microbiology, Germany - Olavius geniculatus... ... | reverse complement strand
GACATGCAGTCAGTGTGATGTGGGCAATATCACCTTTTGTAATTTTTGCTGTTTTCGATGTGCAAGTCCTTAAATGTTGCTGTTAACAAGTGTATAAAGTAATGTTTTGTACATTTATTTGTCTATAATAAGCTGGAAATTGACGTCAGAATCTGTTTTCTAATGTTTTGTTGGTTCAATAATTTTAGCTGACTGTCGTGTTTCTGAATACTTTATTTCATGAAGACGTGGCACGGCAACGATATTAATTTATTCTGTGAACAGTTCTGATCCAGAAACTACAACTTTCGTTTTGCATAAAGCTACTAAAATTAAATGTTGCTTGTTTTTACAAGAAAGCCCAGCTGTCGCTAGGGAAGATGTGCTACAGTTCCTGTTGCACTACTGACCTTTAAGGTCATCCAAGGTCAATAATTTTCATGTCATTTGAAAGCCAATATATGTGACCTTCTATTAGTGTTTAATAGGTAACTTGGCCCTATCTTTCACCGTTTCTGAGATACAGCTACTTTACTTGAAACTTTCCATTATAAATTGCGGCGAAACCGCTGCAGATGGAGACATGGTTATTATTTGCAGCCTACAGGAAGTCGCCAGCGCCCTATCCGATAGTACCATTGCCGACCCTCTACGACTAACCGTTTAGTCACAATACCGCACGATCGTCATACCATAGTGCGTTATGACCTTTGGTCATGACCTTGCAAGGTCATCCAAGGCCAATGATTTTCATGTCATTTGAAAGCCAATATGCGAATTCCTATAAATAATCAATAGCAATCTAGGCCCTATCTCGCACTGATTAATCACAATTATACATCCGTGACAGACAGATTGACAGACGACAATCGTGCCACAGACGCGCTATTCAGCATGGCTGTAGCACGTAAAAACCACGACTTATGTTGGTGGTGCGTTAGTGACGCATATGTAGTAAGTCTTGTTTTGCATTAAGTTTTCGCTTGATTTTTTTTGTAGGCTTACTGCATGACTTCCAGATTTTGTACACTGACGTCCAAATTTTTTAGCTTGGAAGTCATGACGTCCTGAAAATTCAGGTCTATTGAAAACCCTGGTTAGAGGTAGTAACCCCATGAAACTTTGCCACATGACAGGCCATGAGGGGAACATTATCACTTATATACAACATTTGGGGGGCACTGCCTGCTAAAAATTTGGGAAGGCAAAAAACATCTAAAATTCGGCACGATTTAGGACAACTTTCGAGTTTGACCGCAAATATCTCAAGAACTGGTCATGATATCGACAAAAGGAGACAAGCTTCATCGAGAGCAATCTCTGGTGTGTTGGAGAAAAGAAATTTGGTGAACTTCTGTTTACTAACAAAAAAGTTATAGACGCAGATGTTGACCTACCCAAGTTCAAAATTTGGCGCCATTTCGGGCAACTTCAAACTTTGACCGCAGATATATCTATAGAAGATCGACTTACCGAAAATTGATAACAAATTTGATCGACTGCCATCCCTCTCGCGTTGAAACAAAAAAAATTGGTGAACTTTGGTCCACAAACAAAAAGTTGCAGGTGCGGATGTTGACCCACCCTAAGTTGACAATGCGCGTTCTGTGTATGCTACTGCATTTGACTTCAGGCATGTGACTGCTGCCAGGTAAATTTCACCCCCCCCCCTTTCCTCCTGAATTGACCCACCATCGCACATACGGCGCCGGGCGGCCTCACGTTGGGCTCTGCCCCATATTTCTAGTTTCTCATTTATTACTCTGTATTTCTGCACCATTTGCATGCTACACTGTCCCTGCCCTACAGATAACGGATGCCATGTAGTCACTTGTAAGTATTGCAATATGATGTGATATACAGGGTGCGCCAAAAAAATTTACCCCCTGAGGTTTTCTGATAATTTTTCCGAAACAGCTGAGAATTTTTAAACAAAATTTTACACGCCTATTATCCATCCAGATTTACTCTAACCTGAAAAACTTTATTTAATTATCTCCGACTTTGACAAAGTTATGCCGTATTTAGCATGACCACCCACCAAATTTTTACATTTCACAACACGTCCATCGCGAGTTTTATTAACTGATGATAAACAACAGGTTTAAAACAGAAATAATTGACATTTTATGAACCAGCACACAGTTCAGTTAACGTATTTCAGTACGAAGTTCACATCGTAGGCCTATGCTCAAAATGTCGGCCACCGGCTGAAACACATGAGTTCAGACGTTTGCGAAAGTCGCTGATAGCTTTATTGATCATTGTCTGTGGCAAGTCGTCCCAGATCTGCTGCAATGCACTTTTTAGCGCTGGAATGGTCTTTGGCTTTGGGTGAATGCGGCATATTACGTCGGAAGTCTGCTGCCAATGCTCGCTGACGACTGCAAACGGTTGCTTCCATTTGGATTCGTATTTCAGCAAGACGGCGCTCCTGCGCACAAGGCCCGTCAGACGCAGGACTGGTGGACGGCAAACTGTACCGACTTCATCGGAAAGGACCAATGGCCACCAAATTCACCCGACCTCAGCCCACTTGACCACCATGTGTGGGGTGCAATGCTTCAGGCATTTCACTGGTTCATAAAATGTCAATTATTTCTGTTTTAAACCTGTTGTTTATCGTCAGTTAGTAAAACTCATGATGGACGTGTTGTGAAATGTAAAAATTCGGTGGGTGGTCACACTTAATACGGCATAACTTTGTCAAAGTTAGAGATAATTGAATAAAATTTTGCAGGTTAGCGTAAATCTGAATGGATAATAGGCGTGTAAAATTTTGTTTAAAAATTCTCAGCCGTTTCGAAAAAATTATTAGAAAACCTCGGGGGTAAAATTTTTTGGCGCACCCTGTATAATGTAATTGTAATCTGCTTGATTAGTAATCTAGTATGATAGTGGATTAGAGGAAAATTGCTTAAATATCTTGTGAGAGATTTGGTATTTATGAATATGTTTAATCTATATTCCAACAATATTATACAGTATTGTGACTATGTACATTTGTGTAGACACACTGGTAGAAGTATTCATGCGGTGAACATGGGGTCTTACAACTACTTGGGATTTGCCAATACTTCAGGGCCATGTGCAGATGAATCTGCTAAAGCTACGTGTAACTACGGTCTTGGCACCTGCAGCTCTCGGCATGAGTTAGGTCTGCCAACATTGATTCAGTTGATACTCAGTGTCGTTTTTGCATTGATTGTTCTTAAAATAATACTTTCAGAAATGTAACTATGTAGAAATATGTAAATGCAGCAGGTTATCTTAGTGGCAGTGCATTGGTTTGATTAACATGTTGAGCCTGCGTAGTGAATTACTGTCAGCTGGCAGCCAAACCATATTGGTATCTAGTGACCAGTGACCACCTAGTTCAGGTTAACCTGGCCATTGTTTGGTAAGAACCAGGGAAAGCTGGAAGTGAAGAGACGTATTGTTTGCTGCGTTAGCTCCAGATTCATGGTCTCAAAGTAGCAGTAGTGGTGACAGTGACATCAGCATCGGCTGTAGTTATAGCTGTATGTGTAAATTTAGCAGATAAGTATCTTGAAAAATTCGAATTGTATAGCACAGAAAATCATGCATTTGGATGAAATGCATTGATGATAGGCCTAATACTTGCACTGAATATGTGCTGATGTTCTTGCTATTGCTAGAGCAAGATTGTGTAGAAATTTTGCCACTTGTTTCAGGTTCTCTGGACATTCATCGACGTTTGGAGTCTCTAGTTGCTGAGTTTTTTGGTGTGGAAGCAGCAATAACATTTGGCATGGGCTTTGCTACAAACTCCATGAACATACCTACTGTGATTTCGAAGGTACAAGTTATTTCTTGTGTTTTTAGTTGAAGTGACTGACTGTAATAATGAATTGTTAAGTATTGACCGAAGTATACTACCAACATTTTGAGTTGAAGTGTTTTCGTAGATGGTTAACGCAGCATGCCACTGATGGTATCCCATTTAAGAATACAAAGTTAGTTACAAAGATTGGTGAATTAGCTGAATGAAGATACTGTTGATTTTAAAGATACTGTTTATTTTTACACGCGAGAGCTATAGCGCGTATTAGCTACCGTAATTCTGTCCGTCCATCTGTCTGTCACGTCCCGGTACCGTTCCAAGACCAGGTGAGATAGAGGCTTTGGATTTTCACCATACAATAGCTTAGAGTTTCTAGTATTTTGTGACAAAGTTTCATGCCCCTGAGTAAAGTGGGTCGCCACGAATGAGGGGCACCCTTCTTAAAAGGCATTATTCTGCCGCTATTGGCTCTTCTAATGTGAAAATGGTTGCAAATAGGCACAGACATGCTGCTTATCATAACAAGCACTGACGACGAGCTTCTTAGTAATGTCATCATCAATGACCTTGAACCATAAAAATATTGGTTTTAAGTGATTTTTTGATAATTTTTGGCTGCAAAAGAGTGAACTGCGATGAAATGGATGGAGATAGACCTGCGAACAGGAACTGTTATAACCTCTCGCGCATTTCATGAGCATTAGCTCAGATTTCATGTTAATAGTGTAGTGTATAGAATTTTTTGTTTACCATTAATCATTAGTCAAAATGCAGTGGAGTGTAAGTCACTATTACACTGAGTAATATGAGTGGAAACTGATATGTTGGCTGCAAAACGGTTTGACAGTATGGGATACTGACTAGTGATAATAAGTAATGGAGTGGCCCAAGTGTATACTTTGTCTTTCATTTCTCTGAATATGTTTGACATGATTGAATCATGATGATATTCCAAATAGCATTTGATGACTACGAACTGAAAAAGTCTCCCATGGACTTTATCTGTTCATTTATTAGCAATGTCATCAATCATCCATCTTGATTGTTGTCATTTATAGTTCAAAAGATTTTTGCTGCTACAAGATGTTTACATCATCATCGTCATTTGGTAAAAAAACTTTTTGTTCATTTCTGAGGAACAGTGAGGATAAACTTGTATATGCAGGGCTGCTTGATACTGAGCGATGAACTAAACCATGCTTCGCTGGTTCTCGGCGCACGTCTCTCTGGAGCCATGATACGCGTGTTCAAACACAACAGTAAGTATTCAAGGCATTGCTGAGTTGCTGCCGCCTGTTAGTAGTAATCACTGTGCTATCTGTAATGTTTCGGCTGCTGTTTGCCAGTTATTATGATATGTGTTACTGTTTAGTGGTTTGCAATGATAATAGCTACAACAGTGTTTATGGTGCTGTCATCATATCAGTGAACTGTCATTGTGAGAGTTCACCTTGATCAGAGCAGTGCAAGCGCCTGGCAGCTTCCGACCTTTTTCAGGCCTATTGTTCTGAGCCCCAGATCTGTCTAAACTGCCAGCTATAGTACTACACTCACCATTGCTCGAAAGATGATATGAGGATCATTCGATAAATAAGTTACAGAACAGCATTTTTCTGTTAGTTTTCCAAATATTAAAAATCCGAAATATACATTTTGTAGAAAATTTAATTCTGAGTAGCAGCTGTAAGTTTTATTACAATGACGTCACTGTACCATCATTTAAATACGGTGACATTGCCTCTAAAATCCTCCCGTGTCGAAAAGTGTGCCGTTATTGTTTTTTTGGTTGGCAAAAAAGACATAATGCAGAGTAGATTCACTATGTGATGCAGTCAGTATATGGCAACAAGTGTTTTATGAAGCAAACAGTACACATTTGGCATAAGAAAATGCTAGGGGCAGAAATTTGCATCATATACTGAGGTGCAATCAGTTGTGCGTCAATGGCATGGACAGCAGCCCACATCGTTCTTTGCATCTGGCATTCAGAAGCTTCTTGACAGATAAGACAAATGTTTGAGCGAACTCAGGCGACATGTTGAATTATGAAACTTTTATCTGTAACATTGAAATAGGTGACATTAACGTGTTAAGTTTATTTTTTTTTTTTGTTTCGTTGCTGTCACTTGCAAGTTATAATAGATTACTGGTGGAGAAAATAATGCACATAGAGACTGTGTTCTATGAACAGTTGATGTCACAATAATGACGTCATTGTCAAAAAAATTAGTACACATGTTCAAAATAAAATTTTTTATAAAACGTATATTTCGGATGTTTAGTGTTTGGAAAACTAACATAATGGAGTTCTTACAATTTTAGGTTGACCTCATCTTTGTGTTTCTGTAAAGGTTAAACTTTCTGTTTTTTGTGTAAAGTTTAAACTTACCATTCCATTATTGTATTTGTGTGCATTCTGCCTCAAAAGGCCATCCCCGAAATGACTTATACTGTGTCGAGCGGGACGTTAGACCCTACTCACTCACTCACCCACTCACTCTCTCCACAGGAAGAAGTACAGCAAATATAACAGTCGCGTAAGAAAGTAAGTTTTCAGTTGTTTCTCTGTGTGGCCCAGTGGCTGATGTGAAGTGATGTTTACCGTGCAGTTTGATTGTCTGCATAGATATGGTTGATCTTGAACGAAAGCTGCAAGAAGCAGTCGTCTATGGACAACCACGAACGTATCGGCCTTGGAGGAAGATCTTGATAATGGTGGAAGGTGTCTACAGGTATTATGATGTGGTTGCTTTAACACACACCGTTTTAATGGCTTTTTTTCAGGTCAGTGGATTAGCCAATTTTCCATTGATGTTCTGTCTAACCAAGGGATTTTAGCTCCAACCAACAATATGACACTGAGGGTTTCTGTGGATACTGACTGCAATCTCATGCAATTACGCATCTAAGCAGTATATTGTAATACCAGGCAAGCAATCGATAACCAGTAGTCTTCTTCCAGTCATCAATATTTTGGCAAAGAATTGAACTATTTTTCCATACAATTAATGACCGCAGCCAATGGTCATTATTTTGTCCATGCATATAGTTGTTTTTATTATGATACAGTTGTTTTGTAGTTAATTGGGTGTATTGTTGGACTGGCTTGGCAGCAGCTGTGTTGTGTGTACTGTTCTAGTATGGAAGGGTCAATCGTGGCGCTGCCAGATGTGATTCGACTCAAGAAAAAGTACAAAGCGTATCTATATCTCGATGAAGCTCACAGTGTCGGTGCAACAGGTCCCCATGGGCGTGGCGTTGTTGATCATTGGGGCTGTGACCCGAAGGACGTTGACATTCTCATGGGAACGTTCACCAAGAGCTTTGCATCGGCTGGTGGATACATTGCTGGAAGCAAGGTTAGTGTGCTTGCTAAGGATAATGTTACTGCAATGTAATGTAGTCTAGTTGGACGTTGACACAAGCTAATAGAAGTAGACCGGAAGCTTTTGAAATGTGGATCTGCAGAAAGATGGAGAAAGTCAGCTGGGTGGACAAGAAGACTAATGAGGAAATTTTACATATGATTCAGGAAGGTAGAAAGACACTAGACACAGTTTTTCAAATATGAACACTGAACACACAAATAGTTGGGTCCTGTGTTCAGGCATAAAGGGAAGGATATTGGGGAACAAGACAAGGCGAAGAAGACTTGGTAGGAAGTTGCTTTTGCACTGATCTTAAGAAAGCAGCTGAAGAGAAGAGCATTTTGTGGCAAACACTGAGAAGAGACTTTTTATAAACCTGTTGAATGAGCAGATTACCAAAAGAAAAGGTTGAGTTTCGCTATCTGCAGGTCTGTCTGTGCCTCCAGTTAATTTTGTTACTTTGATGCTGTTAGTTTCAAGCAACTGGAAGGGAGCCTAACTTGTCAAAAGTTGTGCTGCTCCAGTTATTTTCAAAAGAACTGTTTTTAGTTTACCTGATCCAACTGGGAGTAACCTTTGGATTTTTTGGAAAAACTGTATTGCTTTGTAGACACTGGGCTTAAGTTCATGTTACTATGTAACAGAATTTGAAGCTGAAGCTAGTTGGGACTTTTGATACAAAGATACCCTGCTTGTGATATTTATTTTATACGTTGAATGAACTAATTATGTCAACTCTGTGTTATGTATTGCGGCAGAAACTGATAGATCATTTGCGGGTGCATTCTCACAGTACTTGCTATGCTGTCTCGATGCCAGCACCAGTTGCTCAGCAGATCATTACTTCAATGGAGATAATAATGGGACGTGACGGCACTCGTGATGGTACGTACACCGTGTCCGAAAAAAACATCTCAAACATTATCGATTGTCACTCAAAGAAATGCCTACCAGTTTTAATAATTTTTGGTACAAATGACCGGCCAGTTTACCACCTCACCCAATGTCTGCTTCTGCACTACCTGGGGAAAAATGAACCAACGAAATATGCGTTAAAATGAACAAAAATACGTCAAAAAGCATCCCCAACATTATCGTTTGTGACTTGAAGAAGGAAGTATAGATTTTAGTAATTTTTGGTGCAGACATTTTTGACACAACTGCCCATCAAACGACTGTTCTAGTTCCCATGTTCTAGTAGTTCTAGTAGTGATATGTGCATTAAAAGGAACAAAAACTTTACTAAATTTTATATCTTTAGACCTGTGGCCCCGAACAGCCAGTCATTTACACTGTCTGACTGTCATACAGCACTGTGTCAACCAGATGACATTCACGAATGTTGATGAATTCAAAAAGTGGCTGGTGAAGTCTGGATTGCTCTTAAACAGAACATCGTTGACACTGCTGTCAAGGAAATAAGAAACCGTTTTTGTCTCTGTGGTTAAGTAGTGTACTGACACTTTAAATATTTTTTACTGTGGCAGTGGTAAAACGGTCAAGTCGATGAACTGTCAGTACAGGTGACAGAAATGTTAAAAAATGTGTTTTATGCCATATTTTGATTAAATAATAATGCTTTCTTGGACAAAAAAACAATATTTTGTTGGTTCTGTTTTTCCCAGGTAGTGCAGAAGAAGACATTGGGTGCGGTGCAAAATTAAATGGTCGTTTGATGGCCAGTTGTGTTAGAAATATTCCTGTCAAAAATTATTAAAATCTGGTAATTCTTCTTTAAGCTACGATCAAAAATGTCCAGGATGTTTTTTTCCGGACACAGTGTATACTGTATATGCCATGCATAAATGCAACACCTCCGAGCTTTTCTAAGCGTGCTTTTTTTGTGACATATTTTACCTGCAGTCTGGAATAGTCTTCCTCAAGCTGATCTAACCGTAATAACAACTTTAACTGTAATAACAACTGATAACATTAAAAATGGGCTCAAATCTGCTCTGTACGTTCGTGCTTTTCTAAAGTGATTCGTGACTTACACATGCTGTTGGCTGTAAAATTAGTAAATGATATAGATTGAGAATTTGTGGCTTACCATTTTGAAATTCATAAAAATTCAGCAGTTTAACTTTATTTTTAACCTTATTTTGCAAATCCTTAGTAAGTAACCAGGCATTTTGCGTTTTGAATATTGCATTCAATACTGCTTTTCCTTTCCTGGCACAAGGTTTGTTATTGGAGACAGTTCACAGCCTGATGTAATTTATTGCGTATAAGATACATGCTGCTCTACAGCTAACAGCAACACAGGGTGCCACATTAGAAGTATGAGATACACATGTTACATAGCTTTCATGGAAATGTAAATTTATTGCATAGTTATCAGCATTTTGGATGTGTACTGTAAAAGAATGTTGCTGTTGAAGTTAGATGCTCTATCTGCACTTGTTATATATCGACCTAAACGATGTTTGCATGTAGGTGTGAATCGCATAGCTCAGCTTGCGTGGAACTGTCGATACTTTCGTCGTAACTTGCAGAAAATGGGATTTATAATCTACGGTAACATCGACTCTCCAGTTGTGCCTCTGCTGCTGTACTGTCCATCAAAAGTCGCGTGAGCATGACAAACTATTGTATATGACAAAAACTGTAGTACAACTAGTTACGTACAAAATTTTCACTCGGCTTCATAGCGTTTTACTGGCTAATTGACTTGTCGTTGAATTTATAATCTCTGAAGTTCCAGGCACAGTGCCTCAATAGTGGTCACTATGACTATGGCCGTAAGCATGCTTTAGTCAATACTTGCTTTCATCATTAAACTTTTCGCACTACCGATACGTGCATAGCATAACGTGGTTATAGCATTTTTTCAGGAGGTGCCGCTACTGCTGTAAAGTTTTCTTCACTTGTCTTAATAGTCAGTGTGATTATGTTGTTATCATGAGTTGTTTGTTGATGGAGTGTTTGTGTGTTTTGACTGGTGACAGTGCATTTAGTCGGTACTGTGTAACCCAAGGCTTGGCAACTGTCGTCGTTGGGTTTCCTGCCACGCCGATCATTGAAGCCAGAGCTCGCTTCTGCCTGTCAGCTGCTCACACCAAGAAAATGCTCGACAAAGTATGGACATTGTTTTGGAAAACTAGAGATAAAGTCATTTGTGGAGTTTAAGTTAAATGAGTTAGTTAAATTATTTAGTTTGGTTTGTTTAGTTTTTTTTTGATTACTTGTTTATTTATCTGTCAATCAGTTAGTTGTACATAATATGTCTAAAGTGTTCTCATGCTGTTTGTTGATTTAACATATGTTATGTGAAAGATGCTGTTTTGATAGGTGTTTTTTGGAGGTGTAGTAAGTTACCTTACCTTACCTTCGGGGTGGACAGGTTATGCACCCGTCCAGCGCTGAGGCCGTAACAGCTCGGCCCAATGCGCAGCCCCGAATGTAACCGAAGGTCACATAAGCCTCTTAGTGGTTCTTGCAAACCGAATAAGGGATATTGGCTGAACCTGACT
>Ga0056128_1012004_pt1 | contig 10625 bp, 4 predicted proteins | sample WorMetLIZISLAND2_FD_71113 | JGI IMG/M metagenome (GOLD analysis project Ga0056128, IMG submission 71113) | Marine gutless worms symbiont microbial communities from Max Planck institute for Marine Microbiology, Germany - Olavius geniculatus... ... | reverse complement strand
TGCTTGTTATGATAAGCAGCATGTCTCTGCCGATCTGCAACCGTTTTCAAGCTACACGAGCCAATAGCGGTAAAATAACTACTTGTAGATTCTTTAAAATGTACGTTCTATGCTAAAAAATGTCATGTGCAAAATGTCCAGGTCTATCTTTAGCCATTTCGGCGCAATTCACTCTTAAAATGTGTGTCGCAACCAAAAATCGCAGAAAAAATTCACTAAAAACCCGTATTTTGAGGGTTCAAGGTCATCGACGTTGACAGCAATAAAAAGCTTGCCACCAGTGCTTGTTATGATAAGCAGCATATATGTACCTATCTGCAACCGTTTTCATGCTGCACGAGATAATTGCTGTAAAATAACCACTTTTTAGGGGGGGTAGCTGTCTTTGATGCCTGCCTGCGCCGGCCTCCTTGAATCTAGGGGGTTGGGACTTGGACTGCTAAAATCTACATTCCATGTTGAAAATTTCATACGCAGGTTGTCTTGGTCTATCTCCAGCCATTTCGTCGCAATTCAGTGTTGAAATGTGCACGGCATCCAAAAATTGCGAAAAAATACACTAAAAACCCCTTTTGGGGGGTTCAAGGTCGTTCAAGGTCATCGATGTTGATAAACCTCAAAAGCCTGTCACTAATGCTTGTTACGATAAGCAGCATGTATGTACCTATCTGCAACCATTTTCACATTATTCGAGCCAATAACGGCAAAATGACGTCTTTTTAAGGGGGGTACCCCTCTTTGATGCCCTCGTTCGAGGTGAACCCCTGCACCCAGTAGCACAAAATTTTGTCACAATAAACTAGAGACCTTGGGGCAGCCCACAGTGAAGATTTCGTAATCCTAGCTTGCACCGTTTTGATACAGATCACAAGTGTGACGGACGGACAGACAGACAGACGGACAGACGCCCAGACGATGGCTAAGACGCGCGAAGCATTTTGCTGTCACACGTAAAAAAGTAAAACCATAATAAATGAAACAACAGCTATAAGAAAATTTACATACAAGTTTTGGATTGATGTACGAAATAGTGCTAAGTTTGTGTGGCAACTAAAACAGATTCAGCAAGTAACAGGAATGTCATATGTAACAAGATACCATCACTTTGAAGTGACATGTCAGCACAATTTGACAACAATGTTATAGGACTGACTCTGCATGAGAACAGTGTTCACCGACAGTATAGCACCACAACGAAAACAATGGCAAAGGTCACAAAGAGACGATGTAGAAAATCTTAACTTGTGAAACCACAAACTTTTTCAAACTGCAAGTAATCACACAGTACCAGCACGGCAAGATAATCACCTTTTGTGACAAGATCGTTGTACGTCACAAAGTGGTTGTTTCTGGACTTCCAGTTAAAGTGGAAAGATCCCACAATTCCACCGGGAAAACGACGTCGGCTGTCCTCCATGGAGAATCGTACACCATCCTCATCACAAAACTCCGAAATTTCTACACAGGGCATGTACAAAAAATTATGCTTGCAAGCTGACACAGTACAAATGATACATGACACTGTGCTAGTGACTACTTTCTTGTTGGACAGATCATTTCAAAATTTTAAAGCCACACTACAACACAGTCAGCAAATCAACTTAAGTAATTTTCTGCAATTAGGCACAACCGACTCAAACTGATAAGACACATCTAGCTAGAAACATGACTCACTATCACGAAGCACAATGGGCGGAGGATGTTTGGCAAAGCAATAAGAGGATGATAGTGCCCAGAAAAATGCTATGCCTTGAAAATGCTGGCCTTGAACATATGGCCAAGACATTATAACTGCTACAACAGCTTAAGATACCTTGTTGCACTGGCACAACATCATCGTTGGTGACTTTCTCCAACTGTTTGCGCAGTTTCTGCCGAGCCGTGTGATGATCAGATGACGATGACTCTGTATGAACAACTTCATCATCCATGGACGATGCGAAGCCGGGCATCACCGGCAGTATCTCCTCATTTGCATGACTGCAGTCACACACACAACAGATGCAACTGTTGACTAATTATTAATCAACTCCATCTAGGGCCAGTTTTATGCAACAATTTGCCATCGCATGACAACAGCAACTATCACTCAGCACATTTAAGGTTACATTAAAACAACTAATTACTGCCACCATGATGTGTTATAAAATTTTGGAGCTGTTTGAAAAAGTGGCATTTGATCAATTACTTTTGCACAAAGAATTAAAACAAGCTGATCATAATTAAATGTATTCAGGTCTACTAGTGATGAGTAAAGATAAAGCAATGGTAACTCACAGCAGCTGTTTTCGTGGCTTCTTTCTAGGAACTTCAATCTGCCCATTCGTCATGACACCTGTTAAAACAAACCAACCAATTACGATTACACACACTGCACAACGCTAATGAGAAGAAAACTACAAACTAAATAAAAACCAAACTGCAACAGTCGAAATTATCCAACCAGCATGTGACAATCATATTAAAGTAAGATGAAAATGAACCGTACCATTTTCAACGATCTCCATGGGTTCAAGTCTCAGTTTCTCAGCTGATGTGGGGCAGGAGCCGTGCGCGCTGCTTGAGAACGATGCTGTATCTGTGGATGACTGACTGTTGTCACGCGACGAGTCACTGAGCAAAACACACACACCGACACAGCATGCCTCAACACACATTCACTAACATCTGCCGATGCCAGCTCTCAGCCCCATGCAAATACGGGAGCTACAGAATAGACTCAATCAATCTTCTGGTAGAATGGTGTCACCAAAACAAGGTTTTTAGTTTTATATCGTTGGTAAGCTTGTGTTTGCATAAATATTCTGACTGCTGATATTACGTGCATAGTTTGTAGTTTTATCACTATAATTTAAGTATTTGTCATCCACTTCTTTCAATCCCTCACTGTTGTTTTTGTTGTCAGTCCTAGTGCAAGTGATTGCCGGAAAGACTCATGCACTCAGTTGCTCATCAGTATCCAATACACACTCTCACCAACTGTTATAAAATCATTGTATCAGTTCAAATAGCAAAAACAAAACAGTAACGAAAGACCAGATCACTAGCAAAGTTTAAATGCAAGTTTACCTATGGAAAAGAGAACAAAGCGCAGCCAACTTACACAGGTCGGAATGGTGATACTGGTACAGTGGACGTGGCAATGCTGTGAGGAGCTCCTCTGCTGGTTCCAGATTCACCGCTGGCATTGATCACATGCAGCAGGTTCGTTTTCTTTGGTGTCCTATTAACACAGAGATGCACAAAGTAAGAAAAAGCGAACTACATAGTCATGCTAAAATATTGACAGTTATCACGAAATGACTAGAGAATTATTACAAAAGACGCAAATATTGAGTGGTCAGACACTGTTTTGAAATTAGGCATTCAAATTTTAACAAGTAGAGCCATGCTAATGCAAAGGGAAATGCACAACAGCAGTGCACTGTCATACGCTAGTGATCCGTAGACTTCATCCGTAGCTTTTGGCTACAGTTTCAAAAAAGCGCAGCAAACAAAATCAGTCGCCAGAGGCCACCAGACGACCTGCTGCTGGTGTCTAGTGTTTTACTCGTACTCACCAGAAGTGAGGTGCCAAATATCACTCAGCCAACACTTTATCGGCTGGATATCGTAAATCTTCCCTACCCACCTCTCATTTAGTGCCCTCGTTCAGGATGACCTCCTTCAAATTTATGGAACAGCTTTACGGTTCCTGAAACTAGAGTCTTCCAGGCAGCCGAAGGTAAAAATTTGGTGATCCTAGCTTGCACCATTTTTGACCTATCCACCCGTGTGACAAACAGAATTCGGATAGCTAAAATGTGCTACAGCAGTACCTGCTGTTGTGCGTAAAGATTTTAGTCATGTCAAAACATATGACTGGAGCTAAAAAGCCTGATATGACTGATATCGAGGATATTATGATAGGACTGATATCAACAGTGATATCACTGGCTCATCCATGCTCTTAATGTGGTGATGTATAAATGCACGTTACTGTCCACCAGTCAGTGAGTATCAACTAAGGTCATCATGTATCAAATCACAGATCAGCATAAATAATACACAGATGCAACATAACAAATATAAGCAAATATTAACAACAGATAAGAAATAATAAATATAATAAATATCTTTATTTGTCCAAGAAAGACAAACACCCTACAGAGAGACAAATATATAGAAAAAATAAAAACAGCACACTATGTCTTACATGATAATGAACATAAAGAAACATTTACAATGAATAAGAAATATTTACACGTCATGCGGTCGTTTGCGGAGTATGCTTGGACGGGGTGACATCAGCGACTGGCTTGCTGTGGAAGTCGTTGGTTCAGTGGATGAGTGTGGAACTGACTGATGACTGGCGGTCGATGCACCATCAACAACGTACGCAGGTTGAACCGAGCGCCGTGATGAATCCATCGCCACGATGACCTGCGCCACCTTCCCCGATGTGTTCAGCAGTGCCGACGAATGCTGGCTCACTACTATACAGCAAACGAAAACACAATAAAGAACATAGAGCAAATCTAAAATAAAAACTACGCTGCAAATCTTGCCATTATCATTATTTTGAACATTTTTACAAGTAGATGTTTTTAGCAGAATTCTCAACAAGCAAAAGACTGTCTAATAAAACATGTCGACTGTTAAAAAATCACATAACAGTATTTCTCTACCTGTGAATACATCACTTTATACACTATGGCAAATACACTATGCAAAATGCAAAAATTATGCAATGAAATTAAGTTAAAATGCATCATTATGAAGTAATGATAAAACAACATTACCATAAGAGACAACTGGAAATGCAAGAATATGACATAAATCCTGTCCCAGTATTGGTCTATTATGCAAGATGATATCAATTCAATAATAAAATGGAATTACCAAGAGTCGGCCTGTTGGCTTGGCCTACAACGGCCACGGGAGTTGACTGTGGCTGATCACACATCATGTGAGTTCCAGTCGGCACAGCTAGAATTTGTGCCGCATAGTCACGTTGTACCGGCTGCAAAATCTGTGTGCTTCTACAAATCACATTTCCAAAACACACACTAAATGCAACAATGTTGTATGGCTCTGGCAGTGAGCAACACCTGCATGCCAACAAAAGCTTAAGTCTGATCACTAAATTTGACGGTGGCTTGCTAAGACCCCATAATAATAATGACAATGCAAGCAACTGGCTAGAGACTATATAACAAAAACAGTAACAGAACAACAGTGAAATGGCAGTTCTAAAGCTAAAAATAACACACAGCAAACAATTAAAGATGCAAAAAAAACTTTAAAGAATACAAAATAAATTCAAAATGAACACAGATAGCTGTGATGATAGTATTTATAAGAAATATATATTGATGACCATGTGAATGTGTGAATATGCTATGTGCAGACAAACTTTTTGCATGTGACCGACTTCAATAGTCTATAGCGTAGTTATTTGGTTCAAGGTAATAACGCCATAGATGGAGAGTATGCAGACCTGTCAGACTGCTGGGCAGCCCGTCCACTGAAACCCTCCACAGAGAGCACAGCACCGGATGACAAAATGTTGCAGTTTCCGCCAAGAAGCAGTGTGCTGGCTTGAGACTGGCTTTGAAGTGGCACAGAAGCTGAGGACAGACTTGCAGAGACCGACCTGTAGCGTGGCTGAGCAACCGACGGCTGGGCCTGGTGAGGCAGCACTGGCCTCGCTACACAACGTCACCATCACATGCTGCTGACAATACTAACGACTGAGTGACTGAGTAAGGTTTTACATCTCACCCAACACAGTAAAGGAGGATGGCCTTTCCAGGCAAAATGCACGTACACATAATAAAAAAAAGTTTAACCTTTATGAAACACAAAACCCAATAATGACAGAAACCTAAAACTGTAAGAACTGCCAAGTAACTAGTTGTAATGGCAGTTCTAATAATCTGCACTCGTATTCTCCAGACAGTCATCAATGTCAGAATGCTGTCTATTGGAGAACTAAAAATACAGACACAACCGGGAAAATGTGTTAATCCAGTGCCAATGCATTGTGTGGCTGTCTACCTAACTATATACTGCTGAAAACTGACCCACTAGGCATTGTAGCGCGTCTTAGCCATCGCAATTCTGTCTGTCTGTCTGTCACATGGGTGGATCAGTCAAAAACAGTGCAAGATAGGATCACCAAATCTTCACCGTTGGCTGCCTGGAAGACTCTAGTTTCAGGATCAGTAAAGCTTTTCCATAAATTCGATCGAGGATGCTAAATGAGAGGGGGTAGAGAAAATGTGCGATTTCCAGCTGTTACGATGTTGGCAGAGTGAGACAGGTCACGGCCTCTGGCGAGTACAAGTAAAACACCAAAAATAATTAGCCGCTGGTCGTCTGGCACCCTCTGGCTACTGACTTAGATTTTGCTTAACTGGGCTTTCAAACATGCACTGCTGTTGCGTGTTCCCGTTTGCGTCAGCTGGGCTTTTCTTGTTGAGAACTTGTGAGCCCATACGGTATAAACAGGCAACACCACTACCAATCCGGACTATTAGGATGGCAATACAAAAATAAATTCATTTAATTACTCGTACCAACACATATTATATGAACACTGTATCAGCAAAGAAATTCCGAGTAAACCTGGTTCACTTAGCCGTTCATAGCATTCTTCTCCTTATCCACTAGAACCTAACCCAGGCTCTCACCGGCACAAAACAAAAAAGTTCATACAGCAAATACTGCTTTTGTAGCATGCATTTTACATTAATATTAACAGCGTAAAAAAGAATAATAAATTAGCTCTTAGTACTTCACATACCGATAGTAACAAAGTTGGTTGCAGATATATGTGCCTGGGCAGGGACTCCAGTTGTAGCGCCTGCACAGACATTTAACGCACATTTCTTCACTGTCTGATTGGAAATAGCCACCGATTTATGCTAAGGATGTTGCAGAAACATCATCAAATATGGAGGCACAGATGAAATTAATCTAATGATGTAGGAAACATAGTAATGCCAAAAATAATCCATGGCTCAAAATTTTCAAATACTCAAATTCAGCAGATTTAATTTATAATATAAATGCCTGATTATCTGACAATTATTATATAATACTAGTTCACTCCAAGATCATATAAAAGTCAGACCTAGTAACTTTTAACTTAAAACTAGTAATAGAAATCCACCTGGTATTAACTTGGATTAAACTGGCCAATTTATGTATCAGTAGACAAGGCTAATCTCGAAGGTAACTGACTGAATTCAAGGATGTAAAATTGTAAATACAGCCAAATCTGAAACCAGATGGATTGTATGAATGCCAGCCATTGAAGCAGCACAAATGCATAAAATACCTTGCTTTGCAGCAGTAGCAGAGGCAGAGGTCTGAGCTGACAGGGCTGTTGGAACAACGTACGGCAACACGGGGACACGTCCACGAGCATTCTGGGACAGATTCAGCGCTAACGGCTGAACACCTGTGAACAACAGCATCAGTACAACAAGTGAAAACTTAGGTCCACTGCCGGCATGAGATGCCACCAAGCTATGCAAATGCAGCACTTACTTACTTTGAATTGGGAATTAGGACTCTATGTATACAGGACCAATGGACAAAACAAGTAATGTGGACTATTAGCACTGGCATATAATTAGGGCCAACAGTTTTCCGTGGAAAATTTTGACAAATTCCACAGGCCAGTTTGCAAAATTCCGCAGCTTACCGAGGGAAAATTGTCCAAACTCCACAGCTCACCGCGGGCTTCCGTTGGTAAGTAAACTGAGCTCTATTCTGTTCAAAAACTTCAGTTATTAAACGGCTGGTAGTGTGCTCTGTTGGCCACTTTCATGAAAATGGTTGCAGAACACCATGGGCATGCTGCATATCACAAAAAGCACCAGTAACAAGCTTTTTAGTCATATGACATCGATGACTTTGAAAAAACCTGAACTTCTGAAATAAATGGTTTTATTGATTTTTGCAATCTTCAGCTGCAGCGCACGATCCAAGAATGAACTGCGACGAAATGGCTAAAAAATAGACTGACAGTTTGAGAACAGGAACTACTATGGGCTTTCGCACGTCTCATGAGCATTAGCTCAAATTTCTTGTACACTAACTTATCTGCAGGGAAACCGTTAATTTTGGGGTATGGTGTACATATAAGGTACCAATAAGAATAACAAAACTGGACAGCAATCTGAACCAGGGTGAGCCAAAAAAACGAGCCACTTTACTTCTGTCCATATCTTCGCCAATTATTGACCGATTTTCAAAATTCTTTCACTGGCACACTCTGCAGACAATTTGCAATAATGGGATTATCATATATCCCACCACATCATAAATGCGTCTCTACACTACCTTGTGAAATATCAATGAAATATGCATACATAACGATAATAACAAACAAACATTTTGGTAAAAAATTGAAAAAAAAACATCTCAGACAACCATTGCAGTAAATGGTTTGTATGACACTAGACTGTGTGGGTATAACACAGTCTAGTGTCATACGAATCATTCATCGTAATGTTGGTCTGAAGCGTTTTTTCATTTAGATAAATTTTTGTTATTATCATTAGTGTTTGCTTACATGTATATTTCAAAAGGTAGTGTAGAGACGCATTTATGGTGTGGTGGGATATATAATAATCACATTATTGCAAATTGTCTGCAGAGTGTGCCAGTGAAAGAATTATGAAAATCGGTCAATAATTGGCGAAGATATGGACAAAAGTGGCACATTTTTTACGGTGCATGGTGTAAAAAGCACTCACAACTGGTTCATGGCATTAGCCTAGTGCAGCAAATGAAGAAGCCAACAAACCACTGAGATGAGAGGAAGTGATGCTTGGTGAGACTTTCTGCTGCAGCGATGAGTGGGTCAGTAGGATCTTGGTCTTGCTGACCAGGTTGATTGCCTGCGTCTGAGCGATGCTTGCACTGGCACAAGCTGCTCAATGACCACACAACAAACTCTTAGCATATTCTGCATTGTTGCAGAACAACAACAACGAGTCAAGCTACATATCTGCTTTACTGGGAAAACTAGAGAGAATTATAGAATCTATATTACACAAGATGAGCATATAGCAAAAATGACATTTTTGAGCCACTAACCACAAGAATCGACACACCGCCTTGTTACTGTGTTATTCTCATCCCACTGTCAAAAATGCATCAAATGGGTAAAATATGGCACACATCATTTATTTTAATACAAAAAAATTGAACTTTTGCTTTTGGTTGCAAATGACTGCGCACAATCCATCAAAATGCTCAGAATTTTTCGCGTAAACTGGCAGATGACTTCATCGCATACCTTTGGTACTGGTAACGAGCTGTAGCAGCTAACAGATAAGAGATGGCAAACGCTCACCATTTGGTGTAGTGTTAACAGTTGCTGCTGATGTGGAACTGGTGGGTGCCAGGCCAGCGGGAACAATCAGTTCGGCTGCACGAGGTCGATAATTCACCAGACGAGCTTAAATATACACATAACACAATGCTAAATACCAATTATCATTACACTTTTATGTGACATAAATGCGAATACAACGAATAGCAATACTAGACACCAAACATCAAAAAATCACTAACAATTCTTACCAATAAATAATAACATGATAAACAAGTAAATGTTCATACGAACATGGAGTCTGTCCAATGCATTCCAATAGTTTACAGTATATGGCTGTACAAATATAATCAGTGAGCTGTTTAGACTGCTAGAACAAAATCAAACAGTTTAATTTCAAACTGTACAGCAGCAATGATCCTTTCATCATTCTCTATTATTTTAACTACACAATAAACATTGTCAGTCATGAGACCATTTGATTCATCACCAGCACTTTACTATAAGTAGCCCATCGTCACCATGCATCTATCTTGCACCGTTATGGAGATATGGCGCCTATGGGTGTTCCACAGTGACCATGCGTCCATCTGGCACCGTTACGAAGATATGGCGCCTCAAAGATAATGGGGTCACGATCTTGACCTTTTAGGGTCACGTGACGTCATCGGTCACGTGACCATTCGATCCCAGGAGTCTAATTCCTATGGGTGGTCCATAGTGACCATGCATCTATCTTTCACCGTTATGGAGATATGGCGCCTCAAATGTTAAACTCACGGACGTGGACACGGAAAGAAAAATGGAAGAAGAAAAAAAGAAAAAGAAAAAAAGAATGAGGAAGAGAGAGGGGGAAAAGGGAAAGTGGAAAGAAAAGGAAAGGGAAGAAAAAAAAAGAATTGAAGGTAAAGGGGAAGGGAAGGAAAATGGAAAGAAAAAGGAAAAATGAAAAATGGGAAGGGAAAAGGGTTAGAAACAAGAAATTTGAGCAAAGCTCACTTGACGTGCGAAAGCCTATGGCAGTTCCAGTTCAGTACTTATAGTTTCGAAAATCGCATATTACTTGGACTCGGCCCATCGTGACCATAATACACATCGGCCATAGGTGCGTGTGGTGTTGGCGACGGTGGCACCTCCTTGTGAATGATATAAACTTGCGCAGCCCGATATCGCCAAAAAAATCCGTAAAACCCCCTATTTTGGCGTTCAAGGTCATCCAAGGTCATTGAATTTGGCGCCAATCGACAGCCAGTATACGATTTCCTATTAGTGATTAATAGTAACCTAGGCCTTA
>Ga0056128_1012000_pt1 | contig 10627 bp, 7 predicted proteins | sample WorMetLIZISLAND2_FD_71113 | JGI IMG/M metagenome (GOLD analysis project Ga0056128, IMG submission 71113) | Marine gutless worms symbiont microbial communities from Max Planck institute for Marine Microbiology, Germany - Olavius geniculatus... ... | reverse complement strand
TAAAGCGCCAAAGTCTCAGAAAGAATCAGGGCGCATAGGATGATGGACGCTAGGTGGCAGAAAAGGCTGACTGAAAGTAGTGGGTCTTTAAGTGACGTCTGAATGTAGCCAAGGTTTGACGTTGATGAATTTGAGGAGTTAAGGAGTTACAGTTAACGTTGTGACATTTTCCAGACATTGTGGTGTAATGTTAACAGATAGAAGACCTGCAGAAGAAATATAACGAGGCTCTGGCGAAGATTGAAATCTACCGACAGAGGTGAGTCTACAGACGTGCTCGTTATATCACAAGGTCTTGCCAAACATTGATAAATACAGCTACTAACTAACTGTCTACTGTTTATCGTTATATCATCCCATGCTTTACAACAGCTGAACAGTCTTGATTTTACATTAATATATCTGATCATTATCATGCGTAAAAATTATAGTGACACCATTACGCAGTTAGACTGTAGGTTTATCATGTCAGTACATCAGTTAGAGATAAAAAAAACACGATTTACTTGCATAATTACTTTGTGTTAGTGTTATTTTAGTGACCCATTGCAACTCAGTTTGGCCAGCGCTGCATACGTAGGTGCAGTGAGTATCAGAGAAAGCCTGGCTGTAAAGAGGCACACCAAACGATGCACTAGTCCTGTATCTGTGATCTCGCAGTGTAAACTGGTGCCTGGCTGTGAGCTAAAGAAATGAAGATCAGTGCCATCCTGTGGGCTTTATGGTTTGGGGAGGTCTTGACTGCTTTCCTAGCATTGTTTTGGTGAACAAATGGCCTCTCTCTTGTGTGCTGATCTCACGCTTGTCACTCACTTACGGTCCATTTCTCTGTCTGTAACGTTGTACATCGTGTCCCTCTGTTAGTGACCCCCCTTGCTTCAAACACACTTAATTCAGTTTGTAGTTCATGGATTTCAACAAAATATTGTACACTGCATTATCTTAGTATTCTTACCATTACACCTATTGTGCCGTATGTGCTCAGTGTAACGTCATTGTGACGTCAGAGTTTGTTTACATTAAGGTTACGTTCAATACGTTGTTATTGACCAGGGGCCATATTTTCGAAACTTTGCTAAGACATTTTCCAAAGATGTCAGATGATTTAGGAATTCCAAAGAAGTTTTCCTATCTGAATTATCGACTTCTTTCTTTGCATTTTCAAAGAACTTCTTCTTTTCTTATGTTCCTAAACTAGTTCAACCAATCAGATGCACCTATACCGTCTATGTGACGTAATAAAAACTTCTTTGGAAAACTTCTCATCTTAGCATGTCCACAGGAAACGCATTTTACACACCGCTTCATTTTTTAAGTTGACCAAACGTCAATTTGCTTTGCTTACTCATTGCTGAGTTTACCTCAGCAATGAGTAAATAACCTATGACGTCAAATGACCTATGACGTCTAAGCTAAGTGTCAACATTGTGTACTTTTTGCAAATTTAGATTTATTACACACCTTTCTCCATGTAGGACAAGGTTAGTGCTTTCCTATATATTTGCCTAAATTCTTCTTAAGAAGTTTCCAAAGAAGTTTCAAAAATTGTGCACCCTTTCTCAAAATCTTCTTTGGAAGATCTCAAATTCTTCCAAAGACATTTTCCAAAGAAGTTTCGAAAATCCGCATACTTTCTTTGGAAAAGAAGTCTTCTTAAGATCTTCCTGAGAAGTTTTGAAAATTTGGCCCCAGGCGATCAAGCGGCAGCGTACTCGCCATAGATTAAGAGTTAGCGTCAAGGTCAAAGGTGGCCAGTTTGAGCGCAAACTTCAAAGACTAGTTGAGAATGATTGTCCCATAAATGTTTCAAATTTTGTGGAAAAACTTTCAGGCACTAACGATTTTACAGTTACTTATTTGTAGGGGTGTCGCTAATTTTGGGATGTGGTGTACATTGGCTGTATGCAGGGAGAAGCAGCATTTGGATGAGCGTGAAGCAATGCAAAGAGAACACATTGCCAATGAGCAGAAGTACAGTCAGGCTGTCCGGGAACTACAGGCCAAGGTCTAGTCATCACTGCTTCTAGCTAGCTTCTTACATTAGCCTCGTTCTGGATCGTACCAGAACAAGTTGCTTATTGGTTTTTTTCCATCCGACTTTAACCCTTATACCGCCGGAACCGAACCCTTTTGGTTCCCACTGCATTTTAGCAGGCCACCAGAACCGACTATAGTCAGTCACGGTCATACGTCGACAGGCGTTGACTGCCGTTGCCGTCTAGTCGGTTTCACACACAGACACACTGCTGCTGCCCTCTAGTGAACTAGCCAGAGATGTATGAGAAATGCTAGCCTGGGTTTGTGGCTGGGCTGGACAAGGCAGCAAGGTGATGTCCGCAGCCCAGCGGCGACGTCGCCCAGCTGCTGCAGCCATCACATCCAGGCACCAAGTCAACTTACATCACCGTCGTGTAGCAGCGTGCATATGGAGTTTTCAGCGTTGATTTTTTTATTCATTTTGTGACTATATTCTCGTTTTTTGCTGTACTTAGTAGGCTACTAGTAGCAGTAGAACGGGTTCTGTGCGTGGACGTCTAAAGGCTGCTGGCTGCAATCTTCAGTGACCCTGACAGCGCTGAGTCAGCTGATGACAGTGATTATGATGCGGTCCTATTTGACAGCCACGATAAATCACAGAGAGAAGCAAGTGATGTTGCTGGGCATTCTGATGAAAATGCTGCATAAGTGCCACCAGCCAGAAAGTAGCCTGGATCTAAGGCAGCATCTCAGCGGCAGCCAGTATTCCCGTGCCCCATCGCTCGTAGACGGCTACCGCCGTCGACAATAACAATCGTCACATCTTTGCCGTACGCTTGCAACACGCTCAGCTCGATTCGACGACTGATCACTGGCGACTCTCCTGACGACTGACTAACTGTCGACTCCCTGCTAGCATCGCATTGACGCTGCACGCGCGTCGCTGCGGTGCCGCCCCCTATTCTCACTGGCTGGCTACCAGCCACCCACTACACACCTATTCAGCCACAAGTAAATCCGATATACAGAAGTGTCTGATCAGATGAGTTCCGTGAGGATGGAGAAGGAACTGCTGGCGACTCTCCTGACGACTGACTAACTGTCGACTCCCTGCTAGCATCGCATTGACGCTGATTATATCGCGTCGACTTGAAATGACTTGTAATGAGACCGATGGCACCAGAAAATATCGACAGTGACGGTAGCCTTAGCGTGTTCAGCAGATCCTAACTACCGATCCTGTGTCCATATTGGGAATTTGGCTTTCTACAAGAAACACAATATATTAAAGAATTGTCATGTTTTAGTTAAAATTGTAGCTATTTCAGACATTGCTTCATTATTTCCTAACAAGATGTGCAAAAAAGTATTTGTTGTCTGGAGTCAAAAACCCACAAACAATGTGGCGGTAAGCACACGGTGGTTTGTCCACAGCTAAAAAAGAACGGACTTGTCGTCAGCTGTCCAAAGAATTTTAGGCGTGTATTTAACCTGTCATTTCTCTTCAAGCTGTTAGAGAGGATTGTACCGAAGAGATTACAGGCCTATCCAGATGACAACGTGTTGATGCCTGTTAACCGCTCTGCCTAACAACGATTTCATAGCATCAAGACGGCTGTTACAAAAGTGCTCCATGAATTGCTGCTGGCTGCTGATGAAGGGAACGTATCCGTCCTCTGTCTTCTCGACTTCACAGCAGCATTCGACGCCATGGATCATGATCTTATGCTGCTTAAGCTCGAGCGTCAGTTCGGCTTGCATGGCATTGTGTTGAAGTGGTTTCAGTCATATCTCTGCGATAGAGTATTTTGCGTCATTTATAACATTAGTACGTCATATACTGTTCACGTCACGTGCTCTGTGTCACAATGTTCGGTACTCGACCCGCGGTTGTTCATTATGTACACTGCTGATCTCGAAGATGAGCACGGCGTCAACTATCACGCTTTTGCTGACAATACGCAGTTAAATGAGCGTTGTCGTTGCGATGATACGCCAACTGCTGTTGAAAAACTCAAGTGCGAGGGGCGTTCAAAATGTTTTGCAAGTCGTTAGACTAAAAAACTTTTAAAAATTTATACACCAGTGAAATGTATATTTCTTCCAAATACGTATGAGGTTAAAACGGATGTGACGTTATTATAATGTGTGACATCATAGAGTGTTAAACAGGAACGATTTGGAGTGCTAGCACAAACAGCGTAAAATTATGCTAGCTGTTGCATGCCATTTCTACAGCCTACAGCCGGATTTTCCAATATTAGACCCTGGGACATGTGATTTTATGAGAGCCCTGACAATTGCGTCCATGAATTCCTCATTTGTAATTATAAATATTTAGTAGCCGAAATCTGTGCCGGCTATAAATGAGAATGCTTCTATCAATTATGATGGCTCATCAGGATTTGACGTCAGAAAAGTTTATTAAAAGTTAACAGTTATTGATATCCGTCCCCTTTGTGAAAGGTTAAACAAAGTTTGCGACGTACGAACTTGGTAGCCCTAGTGTGCAATGGCCTAGGAACGAGGCCCGCAGATCTTCCCCTAAATCCGGCACTGCAATCCAGTCCCCAAGTTACAATTACCCAGCTAGCTGTTCGTGACTCTGGCTTTGTACAGTAAGATCACCCTACATACAGTAGAGACCTCACTTACAGCAACTATTATATTTTTCTGAATTTGAAAAATTTTCTCTGTGCTGTCCGCTATCCAAACAATGAATGACTCAAGTCTGTGGTGGGTGCATGGCTGGAAGGACAGACATAAAACACTTTATGACGTCATAAGTCACAGTGACATCACATCCGCTTTAAGCTTACATGAGTTCGTGAGAAATATGCAATTTATCGGTGTATAGATTTTGAAAAGTTTTTCAGGCTAACATATCGACTTGCAAAATTTTTTGAACCCCCCTCGTACAGTGTCACAGATATCAATCTTTGGATGTCGGTACATGGTTTCAAGCAGAATACAGAGAAAACAGAACTCCTGTGGTCGGGTTTGAAATATACCTTGCGAAAACTAGATGGCAGTGGCCCGGCCATTAAGCTTGGCTCAAATAGTATGGAGCCAAGTGGACATGTACGTGTCCTAGGAGTTATTCTGTCGTCTGATTTGAGTTTTGAGAAACATGTCTCAGCCATCAGTGCTGCCTGCTTCTTTCATCTTAGATCGATTCGTCGTGTCCGGCAGTTGTTGGATGTCGGGTCGGCTAAAACCCTCGTGCAAACGTTTGTGACATCTCGTGTCGACTGTTGTAATGCTGTGCTGGCTGAATCGCCGAGAGTCATAACAGACAAGTTGCAGAGAGTGATGAATTCAGCTGCTTGAGTCGTCACTAACACTGGAAAGTACGACAGCGGTTCATCGCAAATACTGAATGATGAGCTTCACTGGCTGGATGTTGCCGATCGAGTATGATTTAAGCTTGCAGTGCTCATGTATCGATGCCTCCATGGAACTGCTCCGCTGTACTTGATGGACAGTTGCATGCTAACAGCGGACGTCGCTGGCCGTCAACATCTGCGTTCTGCCACTCAGCGGAAGTTAGTCATGCCGCACTATCGACTAATAGTTTCGGTTGTTGACGCTTTGCTGTTGCGGGCCCGTCGACTTGGAATTCGCTGCTCAGCAGTCTTTGTGACCCAGAACTGAGTCTCGACACTTTCAAACGTCAGCTGAAGACGTACTTTTTCGTGAATTATTTATGACAAAATATATTCGGCGCATAAGAGATTTTTTTTGAGTATGCGCTGTATAACTTTACACTTTACTTACCTACTTACTTACTTACTTACTTACCAGTGCGTTTATAGTCATAAACAGCCAGTATGTGGCTTAACAGTAAGGTTGAGGTCCACATTTTTTCGGTCAATGTTTTGATGCTTTTGCCTAGGTAGTGGGAAGGGTGTCTGTCAGTCAAATAAATTGCTGATTCGGTCTCCTTAGGTTCTCTATTTGGACCTGGTAGCATGGTAAATCGCTTGCGGTAGTTATTGCCATCTTCTGACAGCTATATGATCTCAGTGTCAGTGTTTGCTGATCTCTCTGGAATGGCCGGGAGTTTAACATGCGATTTTGTGATCGTTATTTTGTCCCGCTTACCATGTTGTAATTTAGTATTCTGGAAAAGGGAGTCCAAAAGTGATGGCGGTTGGGTTGATTGTAGTCGTTGATGTATAGGGTGCCATCGGTGGGCCAAATAACTGGCACACTGTTTTTATATGCCAATAGCTTCATCAAATATTAACTGATTTTCAGAAATTTTTACTGTCAAAATCAGGAGAAAGTTTGTAAAGGTAAAGGTAAAGGTGTCAATTTGTATAGCGCATCACGCGTACGCGCCTCTAATGCGCTTTTTTGTCACTAACCAGAGCTGTCAACCGCACGGCCACCGCATGCAGCCTGCAGACACAGGCTAGCACAGCGGCCGGCTAGGCAGCGCCAGTCAGCTGTACCAAGGTCCCCACCTTCTGTAGCCCATGTAAATGAGTTACTACTCATGTAGCTGACTCCGGAGGGATGGCAGGCTGAGTTGGCTTTGTTGGTTGACTGATAGCGGACGCTTTACCCACAAAGAGGTCAAACGGCCATCCATTAGTCTAGCGCAGGATAGGGAAAGTTTGCCAGTTCTGACCACTATTGCTACCCCACCAATTAGTAAAACTATCACTGAAGATCTCACTATACCTCAAGTTTGTTGCTACACTGCTTAGTGAAATATCAGCGTCTTAAAAGCAACAGTTGAAAACAGTATGATATCTGTAACAACACAGTGTAAAAAACAACAGAAACAACTTGTTTATTGTCACAGTTTTTGTCCAAAGTGACTGACCAATCGCGTGATCAGCCAGACGTTGCAACAGTTTGCTGCACTCGGTGACGTTTGCCTGCTTCAGCTGGTTGATGATGTGTGAATTGTCGACATTGATTGACCACCTGTTGAAGGCCCCCAAACAGCGTTGTTTACCAGGTTTAAGTTCGGGCTGTTTGGGGGCCACATGTCGGGCTCGATCAACGATGATCACGCAATTGGTCAGCGTCGTCACCAGCTTAAGTGCGATGTCTGACATGTCACAAGGTAGTGTAATGACAATATGATGTGTGGTGGGATCTTTAGCAATAGTGTTACTACAAATTTTTTGGTGATTTAGAAAGTGAAAGAAATTTAGAAATTGGTTAATATTTGACGAAGTTATTGGCTTTATAAAAACATTGTGCCAGTTTTTTGGCCCACCCTGTATATGTTGACGCTGTGTCTATATGTATGTGCGTTCATGACTGTCTATGAACTGTTTTGCTGTTTTTGCAGGTGAAGCTACTGGAGAGTTCACAGCAACAGTCTCTGTCAGCGCAGTCGTCTGCAGCACTCAGTAACTAACATTACTCTGTTTGTTGCGTTTGAGTTAGTATTAGCTTTTACATTGCTTTTTATGTTGTGTTTCGAACTGTGTGAGTGGCGTTGGCATCGTCTTGTACGTTATTTTCTGACCACAGACTGTGTGGCTAGTTATTACCTCCGCCAAGAGGGTTGTGTTTTTGCCGGTTTTTGTTTGTCTGTCTGTGTGTGTGTACAAGATAACTCGAAAAGTTATTCATGGATCTTTCTGAAATTTTGAGGGTATGTCAGGCATGGTATAAGCTACAAGTGATTAAATTTTGGGGGTGATCCGGCAGGAATCCTGGATTCTGGATCACTTTGAAATTTTCGTTACCATTGCGTTAAAGGGGGCATAAGTGGAACCGCTGCAAAACCAAAGATGGTGACGCCACCTGGCGAATAGCATTGCCTTGGTGGAGGTACCTGCGGGCTACGACTGCTATCTAGTTTTTGCAAACGTGTTTAACATTTAAACCATGGACATATTTTTATGGTGAAATTTCATGGTCGCTAGAATGGCCCATTGGTATTTAGCGATTCGCGTGTATGAGTTTTTACACGCGAAAGTAGTTACTGCTTTAGTGCTTGCTAGTCATCACAATTCCATCTGTCCATCTGTCTGTCTGTCACACGGATGGATCAGTCAAAAACGGTGCAAGCTAAGATCACCAAATCTTCACCATCGGCTACACGGAAGACTCCTGTTTCAGGATCCGTAAAGCTTTTCCATAAATGCGAAAGGGGTCACCCTGAGCGAGGGCGCTATATGAGAGGGGTGTAAATGAAAATTGCGATTTTCAGCCAGTAAGTTCCTGTATCTCACAAACAGTGTGAGATAGGTTACTATTAGTCACTAATAGGAAGTTGTACACTGTGTTTCGATTGGCATCGAAATCAATGACCTTAGATAACCTTGAATGCCAAAAAGGGGGTTTTATGGATTTTTCGGCGATTTTGGGCTGTGAGACACGTTTCAACGGTGAATTGCGTCGAAATCACTAGAGATAGACCCAGACAACCTGCATGCGACATGTTCAGCATTAAACATAGATTTTAACAGTCCAAGTCTTGATATTCTAGGTCCAAGGAACCTGCGTACAAGGGCATCATAGAGCGGTACCCCCGAAAAGTTGTTATTTTACCACTCTTGGCCAGTCCTTCATGAAAACGGTTACAGATAGGCATGTGCATGCTGCCTATCACAAAAAGCTTTAGTAACGAGCTTTTTAGTTGTATGAACATCGATTACTGTAAAAGACCCTGAACTTTCAGAATAAGGGGTTTTATTGATTTTTGCGATCTCCAGCTGCAGCGCACACTCCAAGAATGAATTGCGACTAGAATGGCTGGAGATAGACTTACAGTTTGTGAACAGGAACTGCTATAGGCTTTTGCACGTCCCCTGTACATTAGTTCAAATTTCTAGTTTTTCTGTGGTGTGAGGCGAGGTGAGGGCCAAGGGTCAGTAGTTCAGCAGCAGCATCAAATACCATTGTCAGCTATCATCTGACGATGGCTAACACTGGTTTACTGGACTTGTCTTCAAGTAAGGCTAGATTTGTAGCAATTGTGGTTCCAGTACTTGAACTGCGTAACGCTGTGTAATTGTAATGGTTTGTTTGTGTTCAGCCTCAAGTGCCGGCTCTGATCTGACGATGGATAGCACTGGTTTACTGGACTCGTCAGCAAGCAAGGCAAAGCGCGATCTGGTTAGCTCCGGAGCTTTGGCTGCGCGTCGACCTCCAACTCGTCTGCCACACTCCGACTCTATGGTCAGTTCACACAACTTCTCTCTCTCTCTCTCTGTTTTCTTGCAGGCCACTCCGGAGTGGCCTCCGGACTGGCCATGCGGTTGGATCGTAGTCAACCAATCAGTGCAAGTTTTTCTGTTTTTCATAATAGAGAATTTGTCTATTGCAGATTTGACATGTAGAGGATTCAGTGTGGTGTTTGTACATGAAATGTTAATTTGCATAGCACGTCACCATGATCTGTAAAGGTTTTTGTATCATATTGGGTACGTGTGTTTTTATGCCTTCGCACTCGACCGTTTGCTACATAGCAATGTAGCAGAAATGCACAGATGTCAATAACTTTGAACTGAAGATAAGAATATAATTTTGAATATAGTACATACTATGTTTTATTTTGTTTAAAGCAGTAAGTATAAGTGGTTAATGTGGTAGCACAGTGACTATGGTGGCTCGCATATGTTTCTGTTACGTTGATCTTTCATAATGTTTGCAATATAACGCACATTCAACAAAAACTGGCAAGTTTTATGACTGCTGCGGTAAGGGCTGATTGTACACCGTGGTTTATAAAAAAACGTGGCACTTTACTTTTGTCCATATCTTTGCCAATTATTGCCCGATTTTCAAAATTCTTTCACTGATACACTCTATGACAATTTGCAATAATATGATTATTATATATCGCACTGCACCATAAATGTGTCTCTACACTACCTTGTGAAATATAAATGTAAGAAAAACTTATGATAATATTAGCCATTTAGATAAATTAACAACACTTCAGACCAACATTGCGGTGAGTGATCTGTATGACACTAGACTCTGTTAGACCCACACACTTTAGTGTCATACAGACCATTCACTGCAATGTTGATTTGAAGTGTTTTTACCAAAATTTACCAAAATGTTTGTTATTATCGTTATACGTTCATATTTCAGTTATATTTCACAATGTAGTAGTGTAAACACACATTTGCGGTGTGGTGAAAACTATAATAATCACAATCACATTATCGCAAATTGTCCACAGAGTGTGCCAGTGAAAGAATTTTGGAAATTGGTCAATAATTGGCGAAGATATGGTAATAAGTAAAGTGCCGTATTTTTTATGGACCACCCTGTATGCTTTCTACCTATTTTTCTCTATGGTTCTGAGTGTTGGGCAGTTACTAAGAATGATGTGCACAAGATTGATGGTGTCTGAGAATGCTGCTAGGAATCATTTGGCACCAGCATGTGCGCAACGACGAAGTCAGAAGGTCAACCAAGCAACCTTATCTCTCAGCCATAGTCCAGTCAGGGCACCTGTCCCTGTTCAGACACATTGCACGAATGCCTGATGAAACAGATGCAAAACAGATCTTAAGGAATCATTCTGTTGTCAGTATCAGACCAGTAGAACCAGGAACACCGGCATACAAGTGAGTCTGCCTCATCCCGGTAGACGGGCCGTCGAACTCTCTGCTCCACATCGACATCATAGCGACCTCCATCAACACTCACCAGTCCCACCGAC
>Ga0056128_1011999_pt1 | contig 10628 bp, 7 predicted proteins | sample WorMetLIZISLAND2_FD_71113 | JGI IMG/M metagenome (GOLD analysis project Ga0056128, IMG submission 71113) | Marine gutless worms symbiont microbial communities from Max Planck institute for Marine Microbiology, Germany - Olavius geniculatus... ... | reverse complement strand
GATTCAATTTTGGGGGTGATCCGGAAGGAATCCTGGATTCTGGATCACTTTGAAATTTTCGTTACCATTGCTTTCAGTGGGGCATAAGGGAAACCGCTGCAAAACCGAAGATGGTGCTGCTACCTAGCGAACAACATTGCCTTGGTGGAGGTGTGCCTTCTCTGACTGCTTTCTAGTTTGAGCATCGTCACTTTTGCTGGCAGTGCATATGCAGTCGTGGATGCCCGACAGCTTTTTTGTGGATGCCATCTTTTGGATGCAGTCACAGACACAAAATTCCAGGATCCGCACATTTCTGCCCTATATGGAGGCAACAAGAATCTGAGATAAACTGTATTATGTATTTACTATTCATTAAAAACGCTTTAAAAGCTAGACATTCAAGGTGTTGCACAGTGATTGGGGGAGTAAGGGGAGTTTACACCTCACTGAACACATTATTTTTAAAACGGTTCAGTTTAAAATACAGTTTATACGTAGTGTAAGGCTGACATTGTGGTTGGATATGCAAACTGCAAAAATTACCTACCAGTATGTTACAAAATTCCAACTCCACCGTAGCATAGTCAGTATAGTTTTGTTGACAATGTTCCCAGTGCAGGAGTAGCCAGTGTACCAATTTTCAGCTCAAGTTGCTTTAGACAGATGGCTGTTCGCCACTTCATATGTCAGCACTGGGCTGATGTATTTTTGACGCACTACAGCCATGCTGTAGGGCGTCTTTGGCCTCATGTGTCGTTTGTCTGTCACGGATGTATTGTGGCTAAACAGTGCAAGATAGAGTCTAGGTTGCTGTTGATCACTAATAGGAAGTCGCATGTTGGCTTTCAAATGACGTGAAAGTCGATGATTTTGGATGACCTTGAAGGGTCATAAGCACTATGGTATGCCAGTCGTGCAGTGTTGTGGCTAAACGGTAAGTCGTAGCGGGTCGGTGGTGGCACCGTCGGATAGGGTGCTGGCGACTTCCCATAGACTGTCAATAGTAACCATGTCTTCATCTGCAGCAGTTTGGCCGTTATTTTCAAATGAAAGCTTCTAGCTATTAATGGCCTTATCTCAGAGATGGTGAGAGATAGGACCAAGATTACTATAATCACTAATGGGAGGTCGCATAAGCCCAGATGAGATGGAAATCATGGCTTTTTGGATGACCTTGAAGGTCAGTATTGCAGCAGGAACTGTATAGGCTGCGGCACGTCTTTCCTAGCAACAGCTGGCCTTTCTTGTTGTAGTTAGTCAGTAGGCTATGGTGCCAGCTAGTGTGTGGATGACAAAGAATGTCTATTCTCATGGTGCTGTAGAGGAGTATTTGACAAAGAGCTGGAGATATCCCAGAGAGCTGTATGGCATTAAGAAGTACGGCGACGATGCTTACCGTATCTTCTGCATCAACGAATGGAAGCAGGTAACTTCTGTAAACTGGCGTGAACACTGCGTTGTCTCTGTTTCATATATGAATACTATGGCAGGTACAGAGTGGGCCATAAAAAACCGTCCCCTATATTATTTTGCTTAAACTGCTACTGCGTTTGTTTATACGGACAAAATGACACACCATACAAATTGCTAGTTTTTTCTGCTCATATTGATAACAAAACCTAATAAGTATGCCAAAACGTTATTAAAAATAATACAACAGAATCAAAGCACCCCAACTATATTGTATCACAATGGTGAAACATAAATGGAAATATGTGCTTGTGTATATGTCTAAGTAAAACAGCAAAAACTTTATACAACAACAAGACAGTCAAGGAAACAATTGTTCAATGTGCCCTTCTGAATCTCCCTCGGAATTTTGCTGGACCCAGGGTTGCCTTCCTGGCTGTATATCAGCTCCACTACACACTCGATATTCTGTGTTGTTCGGTCAGTCCACTATCGTCCACTGTCGACCTCTCAAGAAATCGAGTTCATCTTGTCAATTTTGTGCAGAAGATCTTTAACAGAACTGACCGCCCAATTCTTGTTAGGAAACTCTTTACAAATGCGTTTAGCGCCCCGTCCCTTTTGTTGGCAAATGAGTTTGATCGACGCTTTATCCTCGTACATTAAATGACGTTACACTGTTTTCCTCATTGTGTTTCCTGTAGAGTTGGGTTGCTTTCATTTATTTTATCCCATTACAAAATTATTGAAAATATTTGCTCGAAATTTGCACACATTACTCAAAATTGATTATATTTCAACGTGCATTATTCACTTTCAATGTACATTGCTCTTGGAAGACATAATTAGCTAACATGTACGGGGATGGTTTTTTATGGCCCACTCTGTACATTTGATGTGTATATGTTAATGGCCTAACTTTGAAGTTGCTTTGAGCCTGAGATTTGGTGGATTTGCTGTTGACATTGTGCACTATATGTATTTGCTTACTTATTTCTTTAGTCGACACATGGAGAAAACTGTCAGAAGGAGCTTTAGCATTGGGAATTCACGCTAGAGACTGGCAAGATGAGATGATTCTGTTGTTGAATAAAATAATTATCCAATTAATGAGAGCTTTTTGGTCTCTTCACTTCTATCCAGTAGTGACTTGTGCATGCTGTTAAACTCTCTGTAAGGTGTAATGTTGGACGATGTGGAGCTTAAGGTCAAAGCTTCAGGTCATAGCCAAAGCCTTAACATCTTGAGACATTTGTCCATTTTAGTCAGCTTCTACTGCATGGTTTTATTAGTTCTTTTATTTAGAAAGTTATTGTTGAAAATAACTGTAATTATTGTTTTTGATCAGCTAATATTAGATCAGTTATACAGGGCTGCCAGTTGTACACGAACATGCATGTGATCGCACATTTTGCAAAACGTCGCATATCACATATTTTGCCGCATATAGTGGAATTTTCTAAATTGCATATGTGGAAATATGCCGCATATGCAAAAATTTGCATACATGTTGCATATTTCCCGTTTTCCACATATATGCCACGTATTTTCCATCAAAAAGTGCCGCATATTTTAAGAAAAAACTATTGTTATAAATCTGCATCCCTAGTTGTAAAAATTTACAGCTGAGAATTTTTTGGGTCATTTTGAATTTTTTAGTGGATTATCATTTGTTTTCTGTGCAACAAATTGCTGCAATACATGTGTGATTTGTTTGCGACATATATTGCTACATTGCATAAGTATTTTTTGACTGATTTGAGTGAGCAAGTGAATGTCTGTCAACAGGTGGCGCCAGATAATCCCAAGCTGAACGAGTATCATCGCTGGCTGTGGCAGAACCACCGAGTGCTCGGAATCAACTGATGACTTTGTTTTCTGTTGTCTCTCATTCTCTGTACAGGGTGGGCCGAAAAACTAGCGCCAATTTATATTTGTCTCAACTCTGTCAAATATTAACCAGTTTTTAAAATTCTTTCGTTGTCAGAATCAGGAGCAAATTTGCAATAACACTATCTGATCTCACCACACCTCAGGTGTGTCGCTATACTACGTTGTGTTTTGTAAAAGCACCACGACATGGCATTTCGTTGATTGCACCATTGGTCAGTGGTGTCGCTGGGTTCAGTGCATCGTCCAGCAGCAAGGCAGACACATTGAACATTTGATGTAAAAACTGCGAGATGTAACAGTCACTTTAGACAATAACTGAGACTAAAAAGTTGTTCTGTGTCATTAATTTCTTAAATTTTGCTCTTACTGAAGTCTTGTTTTCAATAGTTGCAATTACGACATTGACATTTCACAAGGTAGTGTAACGACACACTTGAGCTCTGGTGGGATCTTTAGCGACAGGTTATTATAGATTTACTCCTGATTCTGACAGTGAAAGAATTTTGAAAATTGGTTAACATTTGACAAAGTTAAGGTGTATTTAATATGGTGCTGTTTTGGCCCACCCTATACATACACAGATATTACTTAGACCTATGTTGCCGTTTTTGCAGAGCTCATGTTTTTTTATGTAGTTGGTGTGCCGTAAGCAGTGGCTGTGCTAAGAGGGTCTCGTAAAATCAGCATCTTTCAATTGACTCATGCAGTCAGCGGAATTTTGTGAACCATGTCAGACAGCCGATTTTTATGCGCAAAAGCAGCTACTGCTTTCAGCGCATCTTAGCCATCACAATTATGTCTGTCCATTTGTCTGTCTGTCCATCACAAGGGTGGATCAGTCAAAAACGGTGCAAGCTAGGATCACCAAATCTTCACCATCGGCTGCTTGGAAGACTCTAGTTTCAGGAACCGTAAAGCTTTTCCATAAATTTAAAGGAGGTCACCTCGAACGAGGGCGCTAAATGAGAGGGGATGGGAAAAATGTGCGATTTTTAGTGAATAAGTCGCTGTATCTCAATAACGGTGCGAGATAGGTTACTATTAATCACTAATAGGAAATCGTACATTGGCTCTGAATTGCACCGAATTCAATGACCTTGGATGACCTTGAATGCTAAAATAAGGGTTTTCTGGACTTTTGGCAATTTTGGGCTGCGAGGCACATTTCAACATCGATGACTTTGAAAGACTCGAAACTTCGGAAATAAGGGAAATAATATTGATTATTGCGATCTTCGGCTGCAGCGCACACTCCAAGAATGAACTGCGACAGAATGCCTGGAGATAGACTGACAGTTTGTGTATCACTTGTGACCAATAACCATGGCTTTTCAACAAATGCTGATCTCTAAGATGATTCACTGCATTTTTGACATCTCATGTTCTACTTTGGATGATAAAAGTAGCTGATTTTGTTGGCCAAGAAAACTGGCTGATTTTTTGTGGCCATTTTTATCATCTGTCAAAATTGGCAGTTTGTCGATCATGTGACATGGGCTTTAGATGTCATTGTGTGTGCTTGGTGCATGCTTATGTGCGCACTGATACATTTTTTTCTGTCCGTATTTTATGATGTGATTCATAAAGTTGTGGAAAGGAATTTTTATACAAACAAATTAAGGCTTGTGTTAAGTATACATGTGCAAAATTAAAGCTTTGCAGTTTTGGTGTAGAATGCAATCTTTTTTTCTGTCAGTATTCCTAGCTGTAGTCAGCCTTGGAGCAGAAAAAAACTAGCATGCAGGTTTGTAGTAATTCAGCATCGTACATTTATTACGTTGTGTGTTTTTTTTGGTACCTCTCTATGGTATTAGGTCAGAAGTAGTGATTGCAATCTCAGGATTGAATTCTCAATCCTGAGATTCGAGATTGAGAAATTTGTAATCCCGATATTTCGTTTCATGATTATGATTACAGATTGGTCGTTACGTTGGTATCCCTAATTGACTTATTTCATGCACAGGTATAGGTCTCTACGGAAGGTATATTCAAACTATAAGGAGTGACAGTGACTGTCAAAATACAAATTACAATGCACAGCTAGGAGTAGTACTCTGGTGCACATGAAATATTGTTATTTCATCATATGGCTAGAATTCTTATTTCTATCATTTAACATGTGAAAAAGTACAAGCTTAGCTAATTTTTGTAATCTCAAAATCTCTCGATTGGGACGCTGTTAATCCCATCATTTGAGATTGACGAAAACGTTCGGGATTCAGGATCCTGGGATGATTGCAATCCCTAGTCAGAAAGTCGTATCTAGTATGGTTTTTATAGATTTATAAATCAATATGAGTTTATAATTGTGTACAAAGTGTATGTATATTTATGTGTGTTGTTTTGCAGCTTCACTGGTCATGAATGCATAGCATTACTGTTGCTTTGGTGGGTGTATGTATACCAGTACAACGACTGCAGAGATTGTGTGGAATTGTGCATGAATAATTTGCCAATTAATAACTGCAGTATTTGCCAATGCACTTATTGTGCATGCCATTTTTTCATTATCTGTTACATTTTGATATATGGAAACAGAACTTGCTTTAAAATGTCAAAATTATACTTCTCCTAATGTGAGGTTGAATTAAATAAACAACCATTGGTAATTAAACATTTAATTTCCAAGTTATTTGTTTACACAGTGTTTCATAAAAAGGACCCCTTTTTGTTTTTTTTATTATTCATTTAAATGATGATCAATTTACACAAAGTTTTTACCAGTTGTAGCTGAAGAAATACTAATTCAAAATATTGCAACAAAATATGGCAGTTGATTAAATATTCTTTGCTAGTCGTGATGTAATGCTGACATCATAATGTGTCATGGGTACAAGCTTGATAGTCTCAACTGGTGCTGTCAGTTGCTACCCTGTTTGGATGATGAACTTAATCTGGTTCGCTAATGAAAATGTTTATCGTGCCAGCACTAAGCAACATGAGGACGTGAAATCAGGCGTCTTGCGATTCAAAAACGCAACAATTTTGCAAGCTCGGTGTGCTAGCGCACTGTCTTGCTTGAACATGTGAAAAGTCCATCTATCCCCACGGACACGTAAATGCGATCGCTTTGCACGTTTTTTGTGGCTGCAGCTGTAAAACTTAAAAAATTTGTCGTCTGCGAACCAAATTTTTCACCATCAGAGCACGGTCACAACTGACAGCACCAGTTGATATTATCAAGCTTGTTCCCGTGACGCATTATGATGTCAGCGTTACGTCACAACTAGCAAAGATTATTTTATCAACTGCTATATTTTTTGCAATAGTTTGAATTAGTATTTCTTCAGCTGCAAGTTGTACAAATTTTGTGTAAATTGATCATCATTTGAGTGAATTATGAAAAAAACAAAAAGGGGTCTTTTTTATGAAACACTGTAGTAACGTTAAGCACATAAGCGAACGATGTAGGCGCAGTATGCCCAACCTAGTTAACCAGCTTAGAGTTTGTACGCATTTGTAGATACACACCATGCAATGCCATATATGGCATGGGACAAAATAATTATGATTATTGGATTATGCACAGTTTGCCTAGTTATGTGCAAGATCTCCAATTATGCACAAAATTGTGCTTGTGCATTATCGCAGAATTCCACGATCTTTGCATTAAGATTGTTTGGCTGTTGAGTTGAATGAAATTGCTGCGGGTTTCAGTGTTTGTTGCAGCAGATTATAATGATATTATGTTCTGTTTACAGAAACTGATGCAAAATATGCCTGCTGTTGTTCATTTTTGAGACGTTTGATTGTAAATTGTTCACGTAAGTTTTTATTTTGCTGTTGGTGTCACACAGCTAGGTCATGAACAAAACACAAACATTTTTGTTTAGCCAGTCACAATTGCTTTTTCTTTTGACATTCCGCATGAAATTTGTTTATGGAGATATGCTGTATATGTCATCTAGTTATGTTTTGTTCACCTGGTTTGCGTTTCATTGCAGAAATTCATACAGCTGAAATATTTTACCAGCTTTTGAGGAATGTTGATTGATTTGATAGTGTGAGCCGAAATTAATGATGGCTTGCATCATAATTTTCATAAACTAGAAAAATATGCTAGTCCAAATCCAATGTATTAAAGCTGCATAAGTCTGGCTCTGACCTTTGTCTTTTTTTAACTGAAAATTGACATACTAGATACTTCACCTGTGACAAATGTTATCATGCCATTTTTTTCTTTTTCTGCCTGTTTGTTTACAAGTCAGAAGCCCATACCAGGCAAAAAGATGGACATCTCTAATGTGGTCCTTCAGGATGACTTGCAAATAAAAAACATATACACCGTGGGCCATAAAAAACGTGTCACTTTGCTTTTGTCCATATTTTCACCAATTAATGACCGATTTTCAAAATTCTTTCACTGCACACTGCCGACAATTTGCAATAATGTGATTATTACATACCCACCACACTAAATGCGTCTTTACACTACCTTGTGAGACATAAATGTAAGAAAACCTAACAATAATAACAAACATTAAAGTAAATGAAAGACACTTTAGAACATTGCGGTGAATGATGATCCTTATACAGATCATTCACTGTAATGTTGAGCTGAAGTGTTTTTTTTTCAATTTTACCAAAATGTTTGTTATTATCATTATAAATGCATATTTCATTCATATTTCACAAGGTAGTGTAGACACGCATTTATGGTGTGGTGGCATATGTAATAAGCACATTATTGCAAATTGTCCGCAGAGTGTCAGTGAATGAATTTTGAAAATCGGTCATTAATTGGCGAAGATATGGACATAAGTAAAGTGCCATGTTTTTTATGGCCCACCCTGTATTTTTGATGGGATCATTGACTTGCTCAGCCAAACCCCAGAAGGTGAGTATTTGTTAGAGATATGTATGTGACTGTAATATAGTGTCTGTATGAACTTGTAAATTGTAATACGTGTTACTGCTGTGACTTTGTTAATGTGTTCATGGAAAAAAGCTGGTTGTTTGCTTGCATATATCCTGCCATAGCAGAGCCTATTTGAATGAACATTCTGGAATCTAAAGCTTAACAAACTGGCGGTTCTACAAATACAATTTATTAATAGATTTCTCACAAGATACCTCTGGAAATTTTAGGAAATCTGACGGCTATGTGCATTGCGGAAAAGTCAAATCAAATCATTTATTTAGTCAACAAATAAAAAGGCATTGACAAAGTGATTAGTGAAAGAGCTTGAACAAGGGCTACAAGAGCCTCTTACATGAACCCCCCTTCCTTAAAAAACATACAAATAAGACAATACAATAAAACCAAATTAAAACACAACTGTAAACCGAGCCAAGTCAAAATCGTTTAGTAGAGCTTTAAACATTGCCAGGGATGTGGCTGCAACAATATTTTTTGGGAGAGCATTCCACATGTTGACAACTCACTCACTCACTGCTGCGCGTAACCGGCTGTGGGTCGTAGACTCGTAGTAGCGCCCTCCACGTTGACCGGTCGTCAGCAAGAGCCCATGAGTCGGCAGCAGTGAGTCCGGTGTCCCGTACAATCCGACTCATCCGTGGTCTACCAGCGGGGCGATTCCAGTCGTGGTGACAACCCGGTGCCAAAAAGTGCTAGCAATGAAAGCAGATGGGCATAAGAGTTTACAGAGTTTGAGGAATTTACCAAAAATCAGATAAATTATTTTGCCGGAGAAAACCGTTTATTGTTAACTTGACAGTGCTGGAGAGGACAGTCACGACAGTGGTCATTTCGTTCTCAGTAGGGCATGGGCAACACGTGAGCGTGCTGATGTTTTATCGGTTAATCATTTATTTGCTCAGAAATAACTTTATGGCAGTTGCAGACGGTAATACTAGAACTGTTGAGCCGGCAGCAAGGCTGCTAACAAGAAAGACTAACGGGTGTCCTTGCGTCCAATCTATCACCGACGTAACGAGGTCAGCTAATGATAATTGCGTGTATCTGATGGAGGACTACGCCACTCACGCGATAGGGTACTCGGCAGTCGAGTCAAGGTTGTTATTGTTAGTTGTTCGAAGGTCGCGACCGACGTTGACACTGCTTGTTGATCTGCTTGCATTGTGGCCATCTGGCTTGCGTTGTTTTGAGCCTCAGCGTGGACAGTGGACACTGGGCAGTTAATCTAGCCGAGGTCACTCTCGGCTCACTCGCGACGACTGTGTTGGAATTTACATGTAATTACTAATATTGTTACTTGGCACAGGCGTGTGGCTTAAAAAGTACTGGAGGTCTTTAGTTCTCGACGTATATACGTGCATCAAATATTGACCCATTTTCAGTATCCTTTTTAGCCGACCTTAGGCTACTTAAGTAATGATCGAGCTATTTGGCATGGCTGTCGTCCGTCTGTCTGTCCGTCTGTAACGGATGTATTGTGCCTAAGCTTTAGGTCGTAGGGGAAAACTTTTTACACAATTAGTTAGGCCTAGCTGTGTCTGTTAAACTTAGGCATGCAAAATTTCAGCGATGTATTGCAAGGGAAACTTTTCCAAATTCGGGGTTGAGTGGACGGGAGTACCGGGGTATGGAAAAATGTACGTTTTCAACGGAAAACTGGCCATATCTCGGCCATGAATACTATTAGTAGGCCTAACTAATAGGGAGTGGCATACGCCCTTTAAGATAAAACGAAAATCATCGACCTTTTATGACCTTTAAGGTCACTGACAACCAGTACGGTCGGCTATCTTAGCGACAGCTTTGCTTTTTGTACTGAGCTTGGTATGCTTTGCAATAACTGCATTTGTGATCATTAAAGATGCCGTCATATCCCAAACGTGCATGTTGCTGCACTACCTTGTGAAATAGGTCTAGTCAGCTTCAGAATAAATGAATTAGGCTTACAAGGTAACTTTCAGTGTTCCTAAGCTGACTGACTACATTTCACGACGACGCGTTTAGACGGTATGAGGTTTTTGATTAACGTAGGCCTACGTGTTTTTACGCGCGAAAGCAGCTATGCTTTCAGTGCGTCTTAGCCATCGCAATTCTGTCCGTCTGTCTGTCCGTCCGTCCGTCCGTCCGTCCGTCCGTCTGTCTGTCACACGGGTGGATCAGGCAAAAACGGTCCAAGCTAGGATCTCCAAATTTTCACCATCGCTGCCTGGAAGACTCTAGTTTCAGGAACCGTAAAGCTTTTTTGTAAATTCGAAGGGGGTCACCTCGAACGAGGTCGCTAAATGAGAGGGGGGTGGTCAAAATTTGCGATTTTTGGCCTATAACTCGCTGTATCTCAGTAACTGTGCGAGATAAGGCCTAGGTTACTATTAATCACTAATAGGAAATTGTATACTGGCTTTCGATTGGCGCTGAATTCAATGACCTTGGATGACCTTGAACGCCGAAATAGGGGGTTTTACAG
>Ga0056128_1011993_pt1 | contig 10630 bp, 6 predicted proteins | sample WorMetLIZISLAND2_FD_71113 | JGI IMG/M metagenome (GOLD analysis project Ga0056128, IMG submission 71113) | Marine gutless worms symbiont microbial communities from Max Planck institute for Marine Microbiology, Germany - Olavius geniculatus... ... | reverse complement strand
TTTAGAAGTTTCTGTATCTGCTTTTATGACATTGCATTATGGAGGCATGTAAAAGCAACTGTTGTAAGCAAGCTTAAGTCTGCATATATCAAATGCTTAAAATTTTTTTTAACTTTCATAAATATAGCAGAGTTTCTGATATGTTTCTGCAGCTGGGCTTACCGACTTTCTGCACTGTCCAACATAATGCTTAGTGGAGTTTTTTGAGATGTAAAGAACTGTGTCACAACAGACTTGTGTGTATTGTAACAAAGTTTTGTGTGTAGCTTTCTCTTGCATACTGTGTATTCTATAGGTCTTATTTCTACGTTTTATTGTGTAGTGTTTTTATTCTTTGTGTGTGTGTGTATGTGTGTGTGTATGGGCCACGTTGCCTGATTTAAATAAAATGGAAATGGAAATTTTATTCTCTGTCATGAGATATCAAATTCATTCTGCTTCAGCTCGCCCACATAGACAAGACAGAAATGAAAGCGGCCACTTGCACTGCCACTTCACTGGCAAAATAGGATATATTCCAGGCGATTTTAAAAATAAAAGGAATCACGGAAGCAACTTAATTCTAGCATCAAATGAAAGTTCATTTAATCCCCTTTCAGACGACATCTAATTCATTTTGCTCCCACCTGGCCTACATGGACAAAAGTGCACTCGAAGATAAGACATTTCGCAAGTCATGCTGATTTTACAACGCTGCAGCACAAATGCTGTTGCACCAGGATTAAATCAAAAAACACCAAAACAGACTACCAACAAAGTCCAAACAAATCTACCAATTTTTGGAGCTTAAGGTCTTCTTATTCTCTTGTTGTTGCTGTCCAAAAATGGAATTTTTGACCGCAAAAATGACAAAAGTGTTGTTTTGAAGCTCACAAAGCATGCAGACCAGTAGTCATAGAAGTAAAGTTTCTACACTTTTATGAAATACTCCAAAAGGTAAATAAATGGTGAAAATTTCAAGGATGTAGGATTATTTGTTTAGAAAATGCAGCAAGCCAAAATCGGCACCAAATTTAGTTGTCCACGGACTCGCGGTACCCCACCCGTGAATGACAGCCTGTATCTCAGAGACCGCTTGAGACAGAGTGCTGAAATTTTGCATGGCAATGTTTTTTACAATTGCCTATTTACTCACTAAAACTCATCAATTTCTGAGATGGTCAGGTGGGGACCACTGGTTGATTGAACATGGAATGACCCTTTTATAAATTCTAACACCTATTCCTCAAAAAACCCAGTCCTTTCCTCTTTCAGTAGCCGTCAACATCGTAGTAATCAGTGCGGTAGTTATTGAGATATAGCCAAAAACGAGCCATAACCTTTTCTTACCCCTTTTTTATAACTACAGCAAGTCCCACAATTATGTAAAGGTGCCCCATAATTGATCGCCGATGATCGATCTCATACTTTTTCATTAAGTTTCCATAAAACTATACATCACGAAAACCCTATTTGCCGCATTAACGAATGCTGTATTTGGTAGTTCTTGCCATTAGTTCTAATTCATGTACTTTGACAAAATTTGCAATATTTTTCCTAAAGCTACCACGCACCTACTTAGTCAAAATTCACATTTTCCACTAAGTCTGGATATGCGAATCCGGTACTGTTGGAAAGCGTACTGGATAAAAATTCCAGCGGTTCAAACCGTTTTCAAATCTGTTCAGTAGTTTGGCTAAAAATTGGAGTGTTCACGCTAAGTTAATATACAAATACCAAAATCTCAAATCTCGATCGCATAACGAGTTAGTTGCATGATGCCGCCTTATGAATGGGCTTACACCGGGTGTACGAGTCAGGCTTGCATTTGCCCCTCTTTTTCCCCCTCGTTTGGGAGGACCCCCTTCACCCAGCGGCATGAAATTTTGTCAGAAAATGCTAGAGACTCTGGGCTATCATGTGGTAAAAACCCGAAGTCTCTATCTCACCTGGTCTTGAAATGATACCGGGTTGTAACACCAAGACAGACAGACAAACAGAATTACCATAGCTAATATGCGCTATTACTGTTAGCTAGCTCATGCATGTAAAAATGGTTATTTTACCAGTATTGGCTTGTCTAGCGTGAAAACAGTTCCAGATAGGCACAGACATGCTGCTTATCATTACAAGCCCTAGTGATGAGCTTTTGAATGGTGTCAACATCAATAACCTTGAATGACCTTGAACCTCTACAAAAGAGTTTTAATGTTTTTTTTGCAATTTTTGGCTGCAGTGCACATTTCAAGAATGAATTGCTCCGCAATGGCTGGAGACAGACTTGAACAAGCTGCACATAAAATTTTAAAGCATAGAACGCATATCTATAACCATCTAAGTTTCGACCTCCTAAATTCAAGGAGTATTCCGCACGGAGGCGACAGATTTGGTTACTCCTCCAAGACACGTTGTTATTTTATTGCATGCTGTACACTGATTGCCAAGATGGTAGGACCGCTGCTGTTGCACGTTACGTGAGCTTTGCTCAAATTACTTGTTTTAAGTTTGTGATAAGCCTCCAACATTGCACCCCACACAAAATAGTCCATTGGGTTTATATTCACCGAATTTTCAGGCCATTGGTCCTTTGTGGTGAAATCTGGACAGTTGGCCCGCAGCATGTTCTGTGCGCTGCACACTACGTGTGCTGATGCGCCGTCCTGCTGAAACATGAATCTGGTGGTCAGCCAACAATTGCTTTAGAAGAACGATAATTTAATAATAATTTCTAAAGAAAATAATTTACAGTTTATCAAAACGTTACTGCTAAGCTATCGGTAGTAATGTGGTAACCGGTTTTTGAAAATAATATAGCATTTTTAGGTTGAACATTTTTTGATGCTAAAAAATTGCTAGGCGGTCATGTTAAAAATTCTATAACTTCGTCGCTTTTAACAGAATCACATTTTACTTGGCAGTTAGATGTAAAATGTCTCAGTAAATAAATCAATAAAAATGCAGATGAAAATTCCAAACAGTAGCTGAGAAAACAGCGAAAAACTTTAGGGGGCGACTTCTTTTTGCCGCACCCTTTAGTTGTTAAGAATATTATTTTCAAACATGAAAAATGAGACAAAAAATACTGAAAGACTACAGTCATCTATGGATGTGTCAGCGGCTTACACAGCATCTGGCGAAACAGAGTTCTGTTGGACACATTTCTGCTGCACACTCGCCACCTTATCACAGGCTGCCATGTGACGCCTCAGCTGATGCAGTGCAACCTTAAAACACAAACACAGTGAATGCGTGAATAGACTTGTAGGTTGAAACAGTAACTATTTAAAGAAAAAGGAATAATTACCCGGTGTGGCAAAAAAGTAGCCCCCTAAAAATTTGCGCTGTTTTCTCAGCAAAAGTTTGGAATTTTAATTTGAAATGTTATGTATTTATTTACTAAAACGTTGAACATTTAACTGCCAAATGCAATTTGATTCTGTCAAAAAAACGACGAAGTTATAGACTTTTAAAATGACCGCCTACCGATTTTTCAGCATTATAGAAGTTCAGACTGAAATGCTATTTAATTTTCAAACAGCAGTTACCGCATTACTGCTGATGATGTCACAGTGATGTTTTGATAAACAGTAATTTATTTCATTCACAAATTATCACTAAATTATCGTTCTTTTAAAGTAATCGCCAGCTACCCACCCCAGGTTCATCTTCCAGCATGACGATGCACCAGCCCGATAACAGAAACGGAAACAGAAATGCGCAAAAATGGACTTAAACAGATTCCGTCAATGTAAGTAAGTAAGTAAGTAAGTAAAGTAAAGTGTAAATTTATATAGTGCATACTCAAAAAGATCTCTAATGTGCTTAATACATTTTGTCATCAATATTTCGCAAAAATGTATGTCTTCAGCTGACGTTTGAAAGTATCGAGACTCAGTTCTGGGTCACAAAGACTGTCTGGCAGCGAATTCCATTTCGACGGGCCCGCCACAGAAAAGCGCCAACGACCAAAACTGTTCAGTCGATAGCGCGGTACGACCAACTTCCGCTGAGTGGCAGAACGCAGATGTTGACGGCCAGTGACTTCTGCTGTGAGTGTACAACTGTCCATCAAGTACGGCAGAGCAGTTCCATGGAGACATCAATACATGAGCACTGCGAGCTTAAATCGTATTCGATCGGTGACATCAAGCCAGTGGAGCTCGTCATGCATTAATCGTGACAAACCACTGTCGTACTTCCGAGTGTCAGTGACGACGCAGGCAGCTGAATTCATCACTCTCTGCAACTTGTCTGTTATGACTCTCGGCGACTCAGCCAACACAGCGTTACAGTAGTCGACACGAGATGTCACAAATGCTTGCACGAGGGTTTGAGCCGACCCGACATCCAATGACTGCCGGACACGACGAATCTGTCTGAGATGAAAGAAGCAGGTAGCACTGACGGCTGAGACATGTTTCTCAAGACTCAAATCAGACGACATAATAACTCCTAGGACGCGTACGTGACAGTAAAAACGGAAAAGAAACGGCAACGAAAAAGTCCAAAACGATAATAGAATGGAAACAGAAAACCCAAAAACGGAAACTGAAATGAGCTGCCAACACATATAAAGTTGGCAAGAAACGTTGCTTACTTGAAAGGCGACTGTGATAGTCAATCATCTGCCAGTGTAATTAACACCAGCCATTATCGCCGCATGACGTCCCACGGGCTCTGTTGTCTGTAAGCCTATAGTGTTAATTAAATATAAAAAACTTACCAGTTTACATCACTGGGTAAGGGCGACCAAGTCACACATCCAAAACAGCAGAAATCATTTTACTAGGACACAGAGTGATAGAATGATGAAGTGTCTGCCCTTACAAACCATGTGACGTGACCCCATTTATTTAACGTTTTCCACCCCGCATTATCCATAAGCCAATAGGGGAGAGTTGCCTGAATTGGAATGGTTCCTTGATTGGAACACTTCACTTACTCGAAATCTATGAGCTGCTTACTGAAAGTGAAAAATAATTAGTACTCTACGGTGGTTTCGCTTCCGATTTTAGGTAAATATAGTGTGTATTATCGACTCGATTTGCAGTTAATGACGATTGTTGATTTTTGATTGATAGGCCTACGACCTTAAATGCAGCATCAGTAGTGAGGATGGCACACGCCATATTTGTGAAGTGACTTCATAGCCGCTAATGCTGTGCACACTGGATGTTTATCGGTGTCGAGTGTATGAGCGATAATGTGATGTAAACAACAGCTGTGCTAATGCACAGTGATTTGTAAAATTTGTTCAAATTGCACTGAATGAAACAGCTATAGTTTCCTAATTGGAACAAAATGCTGAGTATTTTCTGTTTAAGGAAACTTGCTCATATTATTGCAACACTGCTCAGTCACGGCTGTTGAGCTGTATTTAACCCACTCTTGGCTTAGATATGCCAAGCAACCGAGTCAGTTGACATCTATTTCGCCAGTAACGGCTGTGAAGAGTGGGAAGAGATTTTGTTCCACTTCAGGCAACTACCATTGTGCACATTAATTAAATAGATTTTTTGTAGTTACTTGATTTTTTTGGAAACATAGCTGAATCTCTTTTGTAAGACTAGATTCAACTTTGTTTCCAATTTGACTCTTTTAGCTACGAACCAGCAGAACATTTAATCAGCTGGAAAACATTTATATCACATTTGCATTGACTATGTTTATTAGCTTGCGAGATGATGCTGGAGTGGAAAAGGTTAATTGAGGGTCACGTCACACAGTTTGTAAGGGCAGCCAGTTCATCATTAAGTAAGTAAGTAAGTAGTCTGCATTTGTAACGCGCCATATGTCAAAACAGAAGTTCGAATCGTAGGCATTCTATCACTCTGTGTCCTAGTAAAATAATTTCTTCTGTTTTGGATGTGTGACTTGATCGCCCTTACACAGTAATGAAAACTGGAAAGTTTTTTATACTTAATATTTGCTGTTTTATTAGTAAATTTAATTGTGAATTTGTGTGTTAAAAGCAATAATGTGACTCAAACCAATCACCTGACAATTTGACTCGTGGTGGGTGACTTCCTATAGGTGGTCCATTGTAACCATGCAGCTATCTTGCACCGTTACAGAGATATGGCGCCTCAAAGATAATGGGGTCATGACTTTGACATTTTGGGGTTATGTGACGTCATTGGTCACGTGACCATTCGACTTGACACATGTGGTTTCCTATTGGTGGTCCATCTTAACCATGCGTCTAACTTGCACCGTTAGGGAGATATAAAGCCTCAAACTTGCATTTGCCGATGTTGAAGGCCAAAAGTTCACTGCGCATGCACCGTGTCACGTGACCTGTAGGCAGGGGGTCCAGTAAACGACATAATGACAGACGTCATAACTCAAAAATCACAATAAAGTATAAATTAAAATATGATACATTGTAATAAATTTCACAACAAATAAAAAATAACCCAAACAAACCTAAAATTGAACTTTTGAGGTTTTAAGGTTTTTACGCATCATAGCAGAATTCTTTGCACGTCACAGCCATCATCATCCGTCCGTCTGTCTGTCCGTCCATCTGTCACACCCTGGCACTGTATGAAAATGATGCAAGCTAAAATCACAAAATCTTCACCATGGGCTGCCTCAAGGTCTTGAGTCTTTTTGTGACAAAATTTTGTGCCCTGGGTGAGAAAATTCCCCTCAAACGAGGGCAACAAAAAAGAATACCCCCTCTAAGAGACCCTATTGGCTCTTCTAGTGTGAAAACGGTTGCAAATAGGTAGGCCTACACACATGTTGCTTATCATAACAAGCACTAATAACAGGCTTTTTAGATTTATCAACATCGATGACTTTGAACGACCTTGAACCATCCAAAAGGGGGTTTTTAGTGCATTTTTCACAATTTTTGGATGCAGTGAACATTTTAACAGTGAATTGCGACGAAATGGCCAGAGGTAGACTAAGACAGCTTGTGTATGAAATTTTCAGCATTATAGCTGATTTCAACAGTCCAATTCCTGACCCCCTAGGTTCAAGGAGGCCGGCACAGGCAGGCGTCAAAGATGGCTTCCCCCTCCAAAAAATGGTTATTTTACCGCAATTATCTTCTATAGCATGAAAACGGTTGCAGATAGGCACAGACATGCTGTTATCACAACAAGCACTGGCGACAAGCTTTTTATTGGTATCAACGTTGATGAACTTGAATGACCTTGAACCCCAAAATAGGGGATTTTAGTGATTTTTCTCAATTTCCAGCTGCGACACACATTTTAAAAGCAAATTGAAATGAAATGGCTGGAGATAGACCAAGACAACCTGCAAACGAAATTTTCAGCACTAAACGTAGACTTCAGCAGACCAAGTCCCGACCCCCTAGGTATAAAAAGACCAGCACAGGCAAGTGTAAAAGATGGCTACACCCCTATAAAGTGGTTATTTCACCGCAATTATCTCGTGTAGCGTGAAAACTACAGTCAGCCAACTACAGCCACCTTGTAAAGATGCCATATGCATAGCCCCATCTAAGGTTACCCAAATGATTTTTGCTGTTTTAGAGGACTGATATCGTCACATCGTCCTTACACAGGGTTTTAAACTGGTAAGTTTTCAAACATATATACTAAGTATGGTCAGGCAAAAAAAAATCCTACTGGCTTTTTGCAGCCTTCACACTCTGCTGAGGACATTTTCAGAAGTTGCTGCATCTGTTGATCAGGCTTGAATTGGCCATTGGTGAAAGACCGGCGACAACTTGGGCACTTAGCATCACCATCCGATAGCAGTGCATACAGGCACATCCTGCAGTATCTGTCACCAGCACAAATGCATATCTGGTATATAGTGACTGAACGCAATAAACTAATAAAACGTCACTAAAAATAGGCTTAAAAATTAGGGATGTAAAGCGATATTCAATTATTCAAAATTTGTTCGATTTGATTGAATTTTGAATTGAATAACGAGTTGTTTGATATTTGAATTTGTTTCATAATTTATGCGCTGCTACATGTTAAAGGTGCAGTAAACGGTTGTTTACCACCAACAAAGTCTTGCGTTGCTTAGTAGGCATGGGACTAATTAATGGCACATGCGGCTGTTTTCATTGCAATGTAGGCGGCCCACAGCCCTCAAGGCACACCTGCATGCAGAGATCTCCCACACAGCAAGAGCACACAGCACACATGTTCCATCTATTGTGCAGTGCTGCAGCAGTGCTGACTGCTGACCGTACAGCCGCCAGACCAATAAACGCAGCAGGAACGCTGACCTTTGATACTCTCCCAGTCACACTGTTGCTAAAACTGCTTCACAGAAACCGACCGAAAAAGCTCAAACATGGACTGTACTCTAATAATATATGCAATGCTAAACCAAGGCCAATGTAAGTTTTTTTTTATCATTTATGCAACAAAATTGTAGACCTATATGTAGATGTGCTGCGTACTCTTTTTTGCACTTGCTCATTCGCTGTGGCATCAAGTAAATTTGAACAAACAAAATGAGTTAGGTCAGTAACTAGATGTTTCTTCTTATTACAAACAGATACAATGCCTGTATAGATTGAAATAACCATGCACTGGTGGCGATTTGCCACAATGTTGATTGTTGAATGCAGTAAGTCATTATGCATTATAGTCTTTTTCATTTTTTGTTACTTACTTTATGTTTACAGTATGCAGTCATTATTTGTTTACATTTTGTAAGTCGTGGAATCAAACAATAATTTCGTTATCCTGCATGTATGTCGTGTTCTCGAAAAAAACATCATACAATGTCACAAAATGTTTATTAGACCATAACAACAACTTTGATTACAAACGTACATGGTTTGATACAAAAATGCATTTTCAAATGCCGTTCATTCTATGGTAGGCATTCTACGGTAGGCCTACTACTTGTTATCTAGCGGTACTCAAATTCAAATATTCGAATATTATTCGAATACCAAGATTAAAATCAAATACGGAATATGGAAAAATTTGAATAATACATCATTACTAAAAATGGAAATCGTCCTCAGATCAATAGGCCTAAAATAAAAATACTTTTTCTTAACAGCTTCAAGTAGCCTTAGATTCAGCTTGCAGCATGTCCATCATATATTACAATTAGTCATGGAATGCAAAAAGGTAATAAGATTAACTAACAATAGGCCTAAAAATAGAAATACTTTCCATAATAGCTTCAAAATAAACTAGCAGTTGAGCAAGTGAAACGCCAGATGTCAATAAAAAAACTTTGAACAGAGTTCGCAAACAAATTCCCCGCGCTGGTATCCCACGCAGCGGCAATGATGCCAGAGGCTGCAGTTCTCGCACTTGACCCAGGTGATCTTCTTGTCAGTGCTGTGGCTGTTCTTCCCATGTCATTTCTTGATAGGTGGTGATACCACAGCGTTGCAGTTGCACAGATCACTGGTGCCATATCTATGGCAATTAAAATTGGCTTAAAAAAACTGTCACCACTTTTAATCACCACCTTTAACCTGTGTGATCCAATAAGGTGAAGCTCCGTGGGTACGCTACGTCTAATGCAGTTATAATACAAACGTCAGCAACAAGGAAGAAAGACTTACATAGATAATGTGAACCTGCAGACCGACCAACGGGTAAACAGCGCACCTGGTCCGCAGGTTTAGTCCGCAGTTTACCCGTTGGTCGGTCCGCAGGTCCACATTTTACCCGTGCCCCAGCAGGAAATCTTCACAATTATAAGGAATTCTACATCTTTAAAAATAACAATTTTTATGACAGAAGAATATATTAACAATATAAACTTCTAAACACAGTTCCGTGCTATAACAGTTATTAATAGCCCTAAGTTAAAAGCAGTTGCGCCTGTCAACTTTACATTAAACGAATATATTATGATGATGGCATTTGGACGTTGTTTCAGTTTTATTTTGCCTCAGCGACACACCTTCCTCCTGTCAACAATGCGCGCTGTCATCAGTTACGGCTACCGAAAACAGATAAACGTACACATGGCCGCAGAAAATGCGAAATGGCTCTTCGAACACGTCGAGACAAAGAGGACATTCTACACTGTGCAGATCTTTTAACACGGTTTCGTTTCCTGCTGTCACCATAGATTTTGAAACCGCCATCGTTTATTTGTAAACAGAACAAACTTTTTACACAAAGTAAGGAATATTTAATGTCATGTATTTGTGATAGAGATGGGCAGTAATGAATGATTTTCGATTGTGTTCAATTAAAAATTTTTAAAAACATATTTGTACACTGTACAGTTATTAAGTTGTTGCGCATAAACTTACTCGTACAACAGCAACAAAATAAAAAAAAATTTAAAATAAATTTCTTAAAATAAATTCAAGGAAGTTAAATAAATAAACAGAGCACTGCAGAAATCAAACATTGGGTGCGGTCAAGTTTCCATTTACCATATACCATCTTCTGCGGCTTTGTAGGCCTGGTGGCCTTTTGCCGATCAGTACATCAGTGACAATATGTGACTGTTCTTAGAGGAAGTTCCAGTGTGAACATAAAATCGCTATAATAATATTATAATAAGACTTTAAATTAAATAAAATAAAATAAATAAATAAATTCGCTAAGACTTTAGGGCGCGTTGCACCAGCGTCGTTCATGATCTCGGTTTAGCTGAACTTAGGTCAAAAATTGAAGTTGAAGGGTATATATATATATATGTGTGTGTGTGTGTGTGTGTGTGG
>Ga0056128_1011992_pt1 | contig 10630 bp, 7 predicted proteins | sample WorMetLIZISLAND2_FD_71113 | JGI IMG/M metagenome (GOLD analysis project Ga0056128, IMG submission 71113) | Marine gutless worms symbiont microbial communities from Max Planck institute for Marine Microbiology, Germany - Olavius geniculatus... ... | reverse complement strand
TATATATATATATTTTATATATATCTTTTTATATATTTTATATATAGGTCGCTTTGTACGTGCTTGTATGCACCGCGGTGTATACAAACCGTGATCGGGAGGAGCCTTATCGTCGTCGTCGTCGTCGTCTTGCGATGCGGCGTTGAGGCGTGGTACTTTGCGGCTGTGGCGCTTTGTTCGGCGACGACGTTGACGCGAGCCACGACGAGGATGTCTGCGCCGCGACACAGCAGGGACAGCACTGCGCGACGACGAATCTGTCGCTGAGACCACGTCCACTGCACCGTCAGCAGCGGACAATCTGCTTCTGCATACGGTGCCAGCTGCTTCACTGCCACATCTGCACGCCATGCAGACACCAGGGTCGGGTTTGACGTCAACATTTCCAAGGCCAAGACCAGTGATCTTCGAGGCCAAGACCAAGGCGAGACCAGTAGTCTTTGAGGCCAACGCCACTAAGTAAGTAATTAAGTAAAGTAACTATGACAGTTTTATACTGTGCATCAAAACTCAGCATAATCTTATTCAAATGGTAAAAAACCACGAAAATTTTCTGACAAACATAGTTTCAATGTTTCAGCGGATATATCGTACAAAATACGAAAACCTTATTGTACTGAGCACATTTATTGCAAGGCGTCTAGGCCAAGGCCACGATTTTTCGTCTTTGAGCTGTCGTCGAAGTCGAGGACAGTCGGAGAGGGCAGTATCCCTGTTCCCTGCCGCACGCACATCACTGAACCGTGCAGCGGGATTTTCATCTAACGTAAGGCACGCAACGCAGCCTACGCAACGCACGCAAAAAGTACGCAAAAACGCAGCAACAGACAAAACGCAAGGATGAAAGCGGTCGTTGCATCAGATCTACGCCAGTGGCGTTACGTCTGTTGCGTTGCGTGCGTTCGTTGCGTGCGTTGCTTTGAACAGAAACACCGCTTGAGTCAAGTCAGTAAAAGTTGCTTCAGTGTTATTAGAGATATTCTACGTATGTAACAGCGAGAATTAAAAGATGCCGGTGCCGAGTGCTGACATGATAATCGGCCGTCCGTTTAGGTGTCTCAGTCGTTGAACAGTAAATTAGGTCATTACACTTTATAAATGTTCTGTTTGTCCCATTAGCTACATAATGGATAAGAAAAGTAAAATCACGCACGCTGCACTGAGACAACATTTTAAATCTTGATTTTATCGAATAAGTTGAAATAACAAAAAGCAACCGAAATTTGGTTGAAAAGGAAGAAAATGGGAGAATAGACCTGATTGCTGACCCCTGACAAACAACTATCGTCGGCGAAATCACATGGTCACTTACTTGCAAACGAAACCTCTGACGACAAAAATTCATGAAATGTGCAATAAGATATGATTACTGCAAGATTTACGAGTCATGATCATGTGATTTCGCCCTATCGTCGTCGTCATCACCATCATTATTATTTTTTTAAATTCTATAAGTGTTTCATTATAAAACATTTGGCTTATGTTCTGAACGATGACTACGTAGGCCTACAAGTCTTATGAACGCCGTTTGCCGTTGCTGAGCAAACACCTAACCAGTCGACTAAGAAAATACAAAGCGTTTGTTAACATTGTTTGAGAATGTCTTACTTGCTGGCAAAACGGCGTCGTAGGCCTATATCGGCAGGGCTGCGAGATCGATCTTTAGACATTGCGGACCCTGAACGTTACGCTAATTCTTCGTTGCTGTCTTAATTCATTTTCCCTCGTTCTTCAACCCGCTATCCACGCTACCGCCACGCCCGTGCTGTTCACGGCGCCACGATCTCCAACTCCGATCTACTGCTGATGACGCTATCTATCGTTGCTAAGCAACGCCAAGCAACGTCATCTAAGAAGATGACGACCGATGTGTAGGCCCTAAAGGGAAAGCCGACATACCCACGTCATTCCAAGATGAGAATGCATGCTTACCATTTAATTAAGCTCACGGATTGGCTTTAAGCAACTTGAAAACGTAAGAATTATGTTCTTTTTCTTTTTTTTTATAACACAGTGTTTGTGATTTTATTTTTCGATAGATTCTGTAGCAGAGAAAAATACAAATTTGCAATAATTTTTAATAATATTTTAAAGTCATAATAATTTTGTTGTATTTTACACACTACATTATTAAAACAAAAAGCAAACGTGCAAGAATTCGTAAAAGACATTGCCTTACGTTACATATACTGAGTTCTAGGCGTTCGACATTTCTTTAATTAAAACTTACCCAGTGCTCGTCAGAGTCGTGCGATGGTCAGTTTTTGTCACAGTTTCATTAAGTAATAAGTTAATAGCCAACGCATATAAACAATTTTGTCGCACTGTCGGTCGTAAAGTGGCAATAAAGTAGTCATCAATATTTCAGCAGCGGAGTTCGTGGGGATGCACTAACGCAAACGCATTTTGGACGGACGCACTGCACTGCGAGCCCAGAAAACGCATTGTGGCAAATGTCGTTTAATTTCCGCCGAAAGATTACATAGCAATATTAGGCCATATCGTTACAGACATTGTGCCAAGCCGTGACCAAAATCATTTTGGGGAGTGCGAGTACCGGTGCACACCCTTTTAGGTGCACCCCTTTGTCTACGTCACTGCTCTCGCTCTCACTCACACATTTATAGCGCTATTTTTAAACTTTGTTTTCTCTTTACTTATCTCCGATGCTACGGCGCATGCATTAAAAACGTTTTGTGCTTTTGCACTATCTTAATAAAGTGTGCACCGGCATATCGCAATAAGGATGCGGCCATCCATTGAACCAGCGGTGCGGCTAGCAGACATATTACCAATCCCTAGTATAATGTTGTTTATCGTGGAGTAGTGCAATTATAACGTTCATCTTGTTCCTAATAATATATTCACTGTCAATCAAACAACCACTCCTGTCTGAAAAGATTCTAGTCTGTTCATCATCATAACCATCGTTATTAGGCCTACACGGTTTAATGCAGTCGTTGAGAAACTGACGTTGGCTGTCGATTGGAAATTTTATTTCTGTACAATTCTTCTTTACTGTGCGCTGTGTATATCGACCTTTGCGATTTTTTCTACAGTTTGCCCAACTAAAATGTTTCGCTGCGACCGTGACAATGTTTAGTCGTGGATGCTACGCAGACAGCCGGGCTGCTGCGTTGTGGCGCCTGGCCTTAGCCCGGTATATCTCCTGTTCTTCGTACGATAAACGTCTCCAGCGTGAAGCCAGCATACTCATCGTCCGGCCCCAGTTAGCCTACACTCACAAATCAGCAGCCGAACAATCAAATGTTTTATACAACAATAGAAGCTTATATAAAAAAAATAAACGCCAAAAATAATGCAAATCGTTTCCACTTTTTACAACAGCTATTCAGTAGTATTTTGTAAAAGCCGTTTTTCACATGGTGGTCCGCAAAAATTCGGGAGTATATTACCGGTAATAGTGTAATCGAATATTCACCATGTAAATAATCGGCGCAACGTTCAATGGCGATAACATTTTCTTACAAATAACTCACGTGGCAATAATTTTTCGTTTAACTAAAAATCAAAACACGTACGAACAATACTCAATAAAAGTGGAAAACAGTCAACCAACATGTAAGAATCTCGACTGGCCCGTGACGCAGGCTTTATTAATGTTTTGATAGTCTGATAGGACCGTAAAAAGTGACTGCTAATGCAGCACCGTGTTTAAAGCTCCTGCAATCGAGTATGCAAGGCGCCGCGATCGAACACAATATGGTGCTTTTATGGCGGTATAAGTGCAATTAGTCAAAGACCGAAATAAAATCTTAGTGAGATGGAACTCATAAGGCAGTGACTGCTTGCGTTTAATTGCTACAAAGTACGTATTCTCACGTACTCGTAGTTCGCAACCAACCGGGTCTCACCCTTGTCAGGTGTATGTTCTGAAGTCCTTCCTTGACGAAGATCGTGTAGCAGTTCCATTTCTTGTTCTTCGACCGACCGTCGTCATCATCATCATCATCGTCATCTTCATCACACTCCGCCGCGGAGTCGGCTGCAGGCTTGCTGGGTGTGTTTGTTCCTGCATTCCGGCTTACTGGCTGCGTCTGTGGTCCAGCGGCAGCAACCTGGCTGGCGGTGTCCTCTACGCTTGCAGCAGAAGGCGATGCTACATTCTGAGACTTCTGTCCGGCCTCAGCCGTCGACGCAGCAGCCGCAGCAGCAACCTCCGTCTCTGCTGATACATCACATCACACCCCGTGACGTGAAGACGTCAAAATAGTGTGTTTGTTCCGATGTTACGAACTTACGAGTAGGCCTAAACCGTAGGCCTATATCGAGCCGTGCGCAAATGTAACCGTTTAAGTAGTTTTAACTTAGTTTTTGGGTTTAATTCCAAGTTACAGTTTTTATGCACTATAACAATTTTATTTATTCCGTCGACGTACGTGAATGTAATAAGCCTAAAGTTTTGCATCAAAGCGCAAGAATGACTTTCCCTGACATAGTTTCAGGCGTCTCACAGTACTACATCCTATATCTGCTCACCAGGCGGGGCAGGGTCGACGTGGGTGGTTTCTGCAGGGTCGGTGTCAGCTGGTGCCAACGTGGAAGAACAGAACGCCGACTTCTCGTCGTCGGTCAGATGTCGCCACTGGTCACCCCACAGCGACAAGTTGTCCGTGAATCGCGTCACGGCGTCCTGTAGCGTTATCATCGCCTCGTTGTACTTCTCACCGAACTCTTCCATGTCCTTCTCCTGAATGCGCCAAATTCACCCCACCACTGCCAAGGCACGTACAGACCGATGAATTAACATGGCTTAGTTTTTGACGAACTAACCAATGGGCAAGCAGTAATGCATTACAATGGGCACCGTCTAACGGCGTCGGTAGCCTACGCGACTACGTTCACGTAAACGTCAACCAACGACCAATGGGCTTGCTTGCCCTGCTCGCCCATTGGTCAGTTAGTCAAAAACTAAACCGTGTCAGTTCAGTTACGTCGCTTTGTACGCACGTTTACAGTTATCTCAATTGAGTATTTTGAAGTAGTGGAATTTTTAGTCATGTCTATTCGTAACTGGCATCTCGGGGAACCTTGTTTAAAGAGCGCTTTATAAATCTACGAATTGATTGAATTATTGATTATGATCGTCGTCGTCGCTGTCGAAGGGGTGGGAGGGGGCAATTGAACATAATAAATTTTACATTATTGTAGCTTGTCGCATTTTTGAGGGGGAGGGTATGAAATTTCTCAGAAATACAGACTTTGTGCCCGATTGCACCACATTAAAAATATAATTTACAGTACTGTAAGAGAATGTGTTACAGACTGTGCAACGGCCTTTTAAGATTATCCAACGTCGATGACTTCGGTAGTCGAAAGCGTGTAGCCTATACATACAGCTTCGTGTTGGTGAACAATGGCGAGTCCCGCCCGCGCGGTGATCACGAAACTTGTCGAACTAGCTTTATTATACAATAGTAACGCTGATCTTATCCTGCATTTTTCAGAGATAGGCCTACAGCAGGGTTTTTTGCTGAAGAAGCAGCTACCACTTAATCATCACTGTCATCGTTTAAACTGACCCGAATATTCAACTGACCCAGATTGGTTCGTATTCGTCCATCTTTTGTTCCATGTATCGCCGGTAGCACACCCGCTCCTCTTCGCTCATTTTGGCCTCGGCGGAATCCTCTGCGATGACGTCAGCGGGGGTGTCTTCCATGACGACGTCATTCGGAGGTGTTTCATCCAGCGGCGGTGTCTCGGCGGGATCCATGTTGTCCGGGGCGTCAGAGACAGGGGGTTCTCCCAATGGTGGCGGGGACTCCATGACGTCAGCGGGGGAGTCACTTTTGGCTTCGTCTTGCCGTTTGCATTTTGGTCGATCGCGTTTTCGTCGTTTCTTGGAGGATTTCTTGCGGTCGCCGTTCTTGCCGCATGTCACAGGGGGAGGTCGACACAGGTCGGTGTCATCCTGTCGACGTCTTTGTCCCGAGCTGTCATATTACAATAGCCTACTATTATCATAATCATCAATGCCGTCATTAGAAAACAAAATGTCATTCAAACTTCATATTCGTCATCACTGTCGCTTATTTGTTCAAGATCAGCACGATAAATGAACAGCAAAGCAACAACAAAGTTATATAGAAAGTTGGCTGTGCAAACTGTACAGTATATAGGTCTATTACACGGTGTTTCCTAAAAAAGGACCCTTTTTTGTTTTTTTTTTATAATTCACTAAAATGATGAGCAATTTGCATGAAATTTTTACCCGTTGTAGCTGAATAGATATTAATTCAAAATGTTTTAACAAAACATGGCAGTTGATTAAATATTTTTTGCTGGTCGTGATGTAACACTGACATTATAATGTGTCACGGGTACAAACAGGCTAATCCCAATTGGTGCGTCAGTTGCTACCCTGCTTCAATGGTAAAAAATCTGGTTCGTTGGTGTCCAATATTTGAAGTTTTACAGTTGCAGCCACAAAAACGTACAAAGCGATAGAATTTACGTGTCTGTGGGGATAAGTTGGTCTTTCACATGTTCGAGCAAGACAGTGCACTATCACACCGAGCTTGCAAGATTTTGAGTTTTTGGATCACAAGACGCCCGATTTCATGTTTTTATGTTACTCAGTGCTGACACAGTAAGCATTTTTCATTAGCGAACCAGATTAAGTTCACCATCGAAGCAGGGTAGCAACTGACAGCACCAGTTGAGACTAGCAATTTTGTACCTGTGACACATTATGACGTCAGCGTTACATCACGATTAGCAAAAAATATTTAATTAACTGTCATATTTTGTTTAAATATTTCAAATTAGTATTTCTTCCGCTGCAACTGGTAAAACTTTCATGTACATTGCTTATAATTTGAGTAAATTATGAAAAAAACAAAAATGGGTTCTTTTATGAAACACCGTGTATAAACACGAAACTCAGCCCAACTTGGAAGGACAACAGTCGCTTGATAAAACGAAACTTTAAAATTAATATCAATAGATTTATGTTTAAACCTTGTGATATAATGGCTATGAACAACACTTTGTTATATGGACAGCTGACAACAATACAATGTAGTATTACACAAATACACACAAACAAAAATAAATCACGTAACTAACAGGAAAACAAACAGACCAATAAACAAAAGATAAACAAACGAACAAACAAACGATGAAATCAAGTCAGTAAAGTTATATAAATCTGTTTAATACAGATAATAAATCTATACAAAAATGCAAACTTACAGAAAAATGACAGATATAAGTTTTAAAAAAACTAACGAACTGTGTATACCTGTGCGCGGAAGCTTGCAGTCGGTGCCTATATGTCCTACTTCGAGAACGATTTCTGAAGCACCAATCCATCTTGTCGGTTAACTATTGCTCTTTACGCTTTCACATAATAGCAAACCTACAAATGAAACCAGCAATAAATTATACAAAATGCTATAATGAAACTATTTGTTAAAAATTTGTATAGCGACACCCCGCAGCTGGCACTTTCACGAAACTAAACAAAAAATTAGTGAGCAAATGAAAAAAACTATAAATCTAAAAAAATAATAAAACAATGTAATGTAATCGTAGCATTACCATTTGTGTCTACCACAAGCAACATCCAGTTGCGATCACATATCAGCAAGAAATCCTAACCAAACGCCATCACATTTAACCTAATCCGTAGCCATTCTTGTACCCATATCCGTGTGCATCTAAGTCCTATTGCTGTATCTTGCTATCGCAGTATAGGCTGCATGACGTCATAAACCCGGCGTGCATTTAGATGCAATTATGCATTCTGTATTCGTCATACACATGATAGCACAAAACTAAGATAAACGTAGCTACACATAGGAGGGAGCCTACTCGATAATCAAATTTATAGCTAACACGCAAGATCTACACAAATTTGCTACATTTTATACGAAACATTATAAAAACATGATATTTTTCTATAAATTCATTGCATTTTTAGTTTTACCTATAATGACAGTTGGCAGCTTGAAACCAGAAAATTTTTGACATTTTGATGTAAATGCGGGAAATAAACTAAGATATTTATTAGAATGCGAACCCAAATAGTTGACGCGATACAAAACAACAGACATATAACGGTAAATACGCCAAAGTGGCAGCCGGAAAATAAAAAAAAAAGTTAAAATAAAATATCACGCTGTCATTAAAGTTGAAAAAAATGATGTTAAAGTTTTTGCTGTTTTTGATTCGAAAAGCCCATTTTTTTATTTAGATTGTATTTACGAAAAGCTCGTTGAGCTGTTTCTTCCTGATTTCTCATTTTTCTATAAATCGTTTCATTTTATTAGTCACTACTCTTGTCATCTATCACCCCGTCATTCTTTCATTCCAGTCTTAAAACTTTTTTCTCAAACTCATACCTCAGTAAACACCTGGCACCCCTCCAGACTTATTTCACGAATATCTGGACTTGGTTACGGTTTTTTCTCGCTTTATTTTTTTCTAGTATTAGTTATCGTTATTTCTTTTGTTTTTGGCAAAATAACAACAAAGTTACATAGAAAGGTGGCTGTGCAAACTGTATATAGGTGAGTCTTTGACACGATGTGTCGTCTGTCGTCATTTGTAACTCGTGTATTGTGGCTAAACCATACAACGTAAAGGGTCGGGGATAAAATAAAACGATAACGAGTTCCTACCAACTGTCAACAGTAGGCTTAATCATGTTTTATGATTTTATCTGCAGCGGTTTGGCCGCAATTTTATATGCAAAGTTGATGCTTGCAGCGAATGATTCACGTGCACTGAATTGCCGTATCGTACTCGAGCGTTAACTGTAGCATTCGATATAGCACGTCTTCATGGCGGGTATGAAACTGCAGTCACTGTAGAAAGTCGCTTTTTCCGTGACCTAAAGGTTTACTGAGAAGATACCTTGCATTTCACGGCATTTACAATGTACCGTAGCTCACCGAATCAAATTTATCAGAGATCGGACCCCAATACCACCTCTCCTCTGCTCGCTATAGCCTACTAATGGCCAAGAAAGTTTTGTCGACAATCAACAAGAAAGCTGTACACGCTGTTTTATTTTTTTTAAACAAAGCGTATTCCATATTACTGTCTTAAATAAGATTACTTTCCGTTTACACAGCAGTTGTACTGTTCGGTTACGTTTACGATTTGTATGTAGATTTCAATTCCGTTCGCGCAGTTACGTTACGTTTGCGATTTTTAGCGTGTGTTTTTGATAATAATCAATCTCCTGTAAAATCATGGCGACAGTTATTCTGAGCAAATATCCAGTTAATTAACGTAAATTTTTAAATTTTTGTCCACGTCTCCCAAAAGCCGAAATATAGATGGTCATCCGGGTCATCCGCGTAACAGAATTGATGCAGTTTTTGAATGGACTGCAATTATGGTTATGGCAATCAGAGGTAATGGAAAGGTAATGGGTCACAACAATTTTTGTGCTAATGGTGGAAACTGGAGAGAGGATCTTAAACTTTGACCCCATGTGAACAGAAAATTGTCACACCGGTGCTTCTCCGGCGGGAGAACGTCTAGATGAATTTTCGGGAGGTGAGGGAAAATTTACGGTAGTCTATCGGCTGCGTGAAGCCGTTCTTCTGCGAGCTCGTTTGCACTGATATTTCTGCCACTCCCTGTCGGGTAGCGCGTGCCATTGCCTCGCCAGTTCACGCATCGCCTCGCCGAAGTTTGCTTTCTACCGGCACACATAAACAGACGCAGCATGAAATAAATAACGAGTGCGTTCAAATTGTCATAAATAGCACAAAGCATGCAGATTAAACTAAAGTGGGAGAGACGGTATTTTTAAAGGCGCGTACAGAACCAACAAAATAAAGCTAAACTAAAGTAAAATGAAGTGAAACGACGGAACTGTCATCTCATTTCAGTTCATTACAGTTCGGTAACTCAGTTTATTTCGCTCGCTTCCTACGCGTCTTATGTGAAATTCTCCGAAAGTTGTTGCACCAAACTTTTTACAGATCGACCGCCCTGTTACGCGTCAAACGTTTGCAAACGTTGATATAGTTGGCTTGAAATGTTTGTTGAGTGGCAGTGTTGATTTCTGTTTCACACGAGTTTCATTGGCTCTTAAATATTGCATGTTTATTTGTTGACAATGTAGTAGGCCTATGGTCTTGCACATGAAGTATTCTGATCGCATTGATTGACTTTCTGTTGCATGCATGCCACGCATGTCTGTGTGTTTATTTTGAATTGTTATTATTATTAGTCCGCCCGAAAACGATAGTTTTCGGAAGGACTTATGTTTTAGCCCAGATGTTTTTTTTATTTTTTTGTCAACGCGAGATCTCCGAGACGCGTGGGCTGACCGGCGTGAAATTTTGCATGATGGTCAGTACTAGGCCGAATTTTATAATGCCGGTCCAAAATTTCGGGGGGGCACACCCCAAAAACATTTCAGAGGCCAAAAACATGCAAAATTTGGCCCGATTTCGGACGACTTCGAAGTTCGGCGGCGAATATCTCCGAAACGGATGAAGATATTCAAAATCGGATTTTTATCCCTCTACCGCGATTCCTCCTGCGTTAGGCGAAACAAGTCCGGTGAAGTTTGGTCCAGTGACCTTGGAGATCTCGATGTTGAATCGTACCCACCCAAAGTGCATTTTTCGGAAGACCATAT
>Ga0056128_1011987_pt1 | contig 10632 bp, 7 predicted proteins | sample WorMetLIZISLAND2_FD_71113 | JGI IMG/M metagenome (GOLD analysis project Ga0056128, IMG submission 71113) | Marine gutless worms symbiont microbial communities from Max Planck institute for Marine Microbiology, Germany - Olavius geniculatus... ... | reverse complement strand
ATCTTGGTTATTCCTACATGCTCAATAATAACCTTCTGCCTAATGTTTCTGTGGCTAAAGATCTTGGAATTTTGGTTGATTCTAAGCTAAAGTTTGATGTACATATAAATAGCATCGTTATTCGTGCCCATCAAAGGGCAGGCTGTATTTTCCGTTGCTTTTTGTCACGAGATGTAGATTGGTTGGTTAAAGCCTTTGTGACGTATGTTAGGCCTATAGTTGAATATGCCTCTCCTGTTTGGAACCCGACGGCAAAAACTCTAATAGCTAAGATTAAAGCAGTTCAGCGAAGGTACACCAAACGTCTGCCTGGCTATAGCTGTCTTACCTATGGTCAAAGACTTAAACGGCTGAATCTTCAGTCTCTTAAGAATCTCAGACTTATGGCTGATTTAATGTTGTGTTTTAAGATTGTACATAATTTGGTTGACGTTTCATTGTCTGATTCTTTCATTACCAGTCATGATTCTGTTACACGTGGCCATTCTTACAAATTAATCTGTCAGCATTGTCGTGTTAATGCACGTGCAAATTTTTTTATCAATCGTGTTACTGCAGCCTGGAATTCACTGCCTAATGAGGTTGTCTGTTGTACAGAAGTTGTTGCTTTCAAAAGACATCTAGCTAGGTGCGACTTAAGTAGTTATTTTATGCAGCATATCTGATCATATTTGATTGCACTAATCATGTGGCACTGTGTTTACTCTTTTCTTAAGGCTGTCGTAAGAGGTGGCAGTCTTTTTGATACTTGTTGCGTACATTAATGTTGTGAAATCTGTATTTTGTGTCAATAAAGTTAATAATAATAATAATAATAATAATAATAATGTGAGGTAATCACCTTAGTTTCAAAACTTCTTTGGAAAACTTCTTATCTTGGCACGTCAACGGGAAAGGCAATACGCCGCTTCGTTGTTTAAGTTGACAAAACTTTAATTTGCTTTAATTTTTTATTGTTGATTTTACCACAGCGTCACGCAAAAAAAACATGACGTCACATAGTGACGTCCAAGCTAACTGTAAACATTGCATACTTTTTTTACAAATTTCGTTTCATTACACAGCTTTCTTCGTGTATGACAAAGTTAGTGCTTTCCTAAATAGGCCTTCAATTGTCCTAAATTCTTCCAAAGAAGTATTCTAAGCTGTTTTGAAAAGTGTGCAAATTTTCTCAAACTCTTCTTCGAAAGGTCTCAAATTCTTTCAAAAACATTTTCCAAAAAAGTTTCGAAAATTTGGCTTCTGATTTTATGCCTCCATGTTGCTAAGTGCTGACACGATGAACATTTTTTTATCAGTAAACCAGACAAAGTTCACCATCGAAGCAGGGTAGCTACTGACGGAACCAGTTGAGACAAGCCAGTTTGTACTCACGACACATTATGATGTCAGCATTACATTACAACTGGCAAAGAATATTTAATCAATGGCCACATTTTCTTTAAAAAATTCGAATTTGTATTTCTTCAGCTACAACTGGTAAAAATTTCATCCAAATTGATCACCATTCGACTGAGTTATAAAAGAAACAAAAAGGGTGCCTTTTTATGAAACACCGTGTATACTGACAGTTAACCTACATTATTTTAGGAATTTCAAAAAAATAAATTCACGAATTTTTACCTATTTACAGCAAACTGTACTTAAGTAACGGTCGAGCTATTGGCACGGTTGTCGTCTGTCCATCTGTCTGTCCGTCCGTCCGTAACGGATGTACGTACTCTGGTTAACGGGTAGGTCGATAAAAAAACTTTTTACACGAATAGTAAGCCATGTGTGTTAAACTCGGGCAAAAATTTTAGCCATCTAGTGCAAAGGAAACATTTTCAAATTGGGGGTTGAATAAAGGAGGTAAGAAATTCATGAAAAACTGGTCATATCTCGGAAACAGTGAGAGATCGGCCAAGGTTACTATTGATCACTAATAGGAAGTGCATACGCCCTATTATGAGCAGACGACATAGAAATCATTGACCTTGGATGACATTGAAGATCATTGACAAACAGTATGGTCGGCTATTTTAGCGACAGTTGGGCTTCTTGTTTTTACAAAAATTTATGGACAAGTAAATTTATGAAAAATTTATTTATGGAAAAAAAATTTATGGAAAATTTATTTCTGGTTATTAAATATGTGCAAAACAAATTTTTAACGAATTTTAAATAATTTGGTTACTTCCGAAATTTCTTTTACAAATTTTAAATATATTAGTTAGTCACGAATTCACGATCTATGGGTGTTACGCTGTCGGTTATCCATAGTAAGACTAAGACCATTCCACCACAACCCGTCTGCATTACTGATTGACCTCAACTTTCAATATAAATTTCGACTGTGGAGGGCGTTCCTTTACTTCCTACCCCAAATCTCTGTATGCCATAGAGCGTGCCTAGGCCTATGCCAAATGTAACGGACCGATGTAGGGTCTACCGGCCGCCCTATACATGTACAAACCGATGCAGTGAAAGAGTACGGCGGCTGAAGCGAGGGTGGCGTGACCACAGAGTGGAACTTCAACACGTGGAGTAAACCAACGCAGACCAAACCGATCAGCTACAACAGCAGCGTTATAATAGGAGTGTATATCCATGTGCGTACTGCGTATACATGGACTTGTGTATACGGATAGCCTATAAGTGTAGGCCTAGTGCACATGCTAAAATAAACTGAAAAAGCTTGTAGAAAAAAGTCTATTTAACCCGTGCTGTGATGTAGCGATAATCACTAGGACAAAATCGTCAAGTCATTAAGTCCATTAGGCCTAGGAAACAAATCATTTTTATTTTAGACATTTTCGAAAATACGTGTAGGACTACACATGTCTTACAAATTATACTTTTCATGTTACACTGCGATAAAAAAAAATTTCGAGGCACTTTTATTTACAGACCATATTGTGTTTGCAAATATGAAACAGGCAGCGCACATGAATAATATTATTATGGCAAGAGTAAAGACGTATTTACAGGCAGTAAAAGTGTCGGTGGATTGCAGTCGTCGGACAAATGCAGTCTCTGATAAATTCATCTCAGCAGCCACGTGCTGCATTGATGCGTCACTCAGTTCCTATTATCCATAACACATAAGCTACATCAGTTAAAGTAAAAACATGTACAAGTAATTTCACAATTTTTAGATGAAACTATTCATTTGCTAAAAAAGTATAATAATTAAACTACTGTTTCAAGTGAACTATTTTATTTTAATTAAACTATTGCTGTCAGTAAAATAAACTAGCTAAACTATTAATTAACAATTTACAACTTTAGCACATCATTGCTTTTAAAACAATTACTGACAATAATTTTTATCGCACTGGGGGATTTCCGATTTTGTCCTACGTTTGTCGTTTAGCAGGGGAGATTCTGTCCGGGGGAATTTTGTCCAGGGGGATTTTGTCCGTTCACCGACGCTCACATCCCTGCGGGTAAATATCCCATCTTTCTTATAACATCCCCGTGCTTCTTGCGCGGAGTGATAACTCCCTAGTAACTCGATCACAGGTGGTGCATGTGAGGGATCCCTGGTTAATATAATTTATCTAAGTTGTTTCATTTTCTTTTTGGCCATTTTTCTTCTGAATCTACTAAATTGTCCCATTTTTATCGAACTAGTTTTATCGTACAAATTTTTCTTTCCCAAATTTCTCTTGTTCCGGTTTTATAAATCGTTAGTTAACAGAAAGTAAATCGCTCTTTTAAAATTGCCCTTTAAATTCGGACCGAGTCGACGAAAGTTGAGTCGCCGACCCCCTCCCACCTTCGCTACTAACACCTTATTCGGAACGGTCGGTCGAAATTGGTTCGCCGACCCCCTCCCCCTTCGGTACTGCCTCTCCTCTCCCTTCGAGTTTACTTTGACTTGTAACGGTCGGCCGGTGTTGGTCCGCCGACCGCCGACCCCTCCCTCCCTTTCGAGTTTACCTCGGATTTTTAACGGTCGGCCAAAGTTGAGTCGCCGACCCCCCTCCCCTTCGGTACCGCCGTTCCCCCCCTTCGTCGTCGTCCACGTGGGATATTTTGTCATAGGGTCTGGTGCATGCATTCTAAGGTCTAGTGCATGCAGTGCACTCTTTGGCCACAGTATATAGGGAGGCGACAAGCGACAGCCTTGTCAGTTGTTGCTCAGACGTCGTCCGAGTAAGACGTATTTTCGCTTGTAGTGCGAACGGCAGTTTTAGTCAATCAGCAGTTGAAAATTTGTTGATAATTCACCGTTGTGATTGAACGTTGGCCATTTTGTTTGACCGTGCGAAAGTTAGTGAATGTCTTGAGTACTAGCAAGTATCGTCGAACGTTGTAAACTGTCGTCGAGGTCGGCCATATTGACTGGCCTTGACCGGAAGTCGCGCACTGTCGCGCCGAACTGTTTGGCGAAGCGATTATTTGTTCTGATACTGACGTCGAAGAAAATTGTTTACCTGTCGCTGATATTGACTTCTTACTCTCGGATCCGATACCCCAGGTGCGTCGCGGGCGTTTCTCCTTCCTGTTTACTTTTCGGCTACTCAGTTCTAGGGACTTTACTGTTTTTTCTTCATGCCAAAGTCATGTATCTTCCCCAAGGTCCCCTAGGTCTTAGTTCACTTCAGCGTACATCTATTCCTGGTCGGTCGTTGCTAGTCTGGGTCTGGTGAGTAAACCAGTCCCTAATCCACTATCTGTGGACGAGCCCCGAGACGTAGGTGAACTGGAAAAATCTAGGAGGGATCTTCTGTACAGGCCCAATGGACGACCATCCATATTACTTACGTCAGCGACCCAATGCATTTCCGGTTGTTCCAGTTTCTACTCTAAGTGCACATATCGCCAGCAGTAATACTGTCCGTAGTCAGCTTCCTACAGTGGCTGATCTAGCCGGAGAACAGATCCAGTTTCCTACACATGCTATAGGCTCACGGGAAAAATGATAAAATCCTGCTACGTTAATATTGGGTGGATTCGCTTCCTGCAGCGAATTTTTCCGCAGAGTGGTCCGTCTGTCTGACGTTTGTCTGTCTGTCACATTGGTGCACTTGCTTAAACCGTTCGATGTTCGATGGATTTAGACGCAACTTGGTAGGTACACTCACAGCATATATAACCACGAGTTGTACACTCGTGGGTTCAATGTTAGATGATGTGAGTCTGGGTTTCTGATCTGTCTCAGTAACGGAGATTCTTCTTCGGGGAGCAATAAATGAAATGGTTATTAGCCTCTATTAGAAGAGGTTACTTACGTGCGTGTTGCTGACGAGACAGACAGCAGCCGGATTGCCAGAGAATGGAGCGCTGGTAAAGGCATCGACTATGAAGATTGGAACCGTTTCGTGCTGTTGATCTGCCATGGCAACGATCCATGCGACGCTATTATAAAGGCCTACCAGCAGCTACAAACAACAGGTGTCGTACAGCTCAATGTAGCCACGAGAGTTATTGTTTATTTCTGCGTGTGAACTTTGCAGCACACGAGGAGCGTTAAGCTGCATTCACACTACGCGCGTAGTCTGCGCGGATCCGCTACAAATGCGCTCTACTCGATCACGCTGATTTATATGAACACATTCACACTGCGGACACGCGCGTATCCGTATTTAAACCTACGTATAGGCCTACAGCATATTATTTATCCCTGGTATACAGATACGCAGTGCTGCTCGGATACGCCGCGGATCCGCTCCGTGTCCGCCCCTGCGTAGCGTTTTTATACGCGTGTAGTACGAGCGGACTCCGCGGAGTCCGCGCGTAGTGTGAATGCCGCTTTAACCTAGTGAATCACATTGCATCTGAAGAACTTTGTAATGTGTTGCTGTCGAGGCCCCACGTCGTTATAATAGCCTACGTAGCGCCTATACAAACTCTTACGCATGCTGTAAGCTTCATTCAGCGTAGACGCCCCTGCTCTGGCAACGGCGGAACGTTTTGTAAATTTAAGCGAAATGACATGCAAACAAATTAATGCCACGGGCGTCATTTATAAGGGGAGGGGGTCTACGGACCCGCCAAGGATTTGTGATTTCAATTTTTTTCATTGAGTGAGTCTTGCGTAAACGACTGACGACAAACTTCTAGTCCCTGATTAACCCAAAGATAATTTTAAAAGAACATTTGCTTGTAGGTTACCGAAAACTACCGAAAACTTTTTGGGTAGTTTTCGGAATTTAGTGTCACCCAATATTTATTTGTCGTTGTTGTCGTCTGCTGATAATAAAGTGCTGAAAATAATAAGTGTTTGGTTGTTGTGTAAAAAGCCGAAAATATTAGCTGTTTTTATTTTAACGCTATCTGCATTTAGCCGTCATTTACGTAATTGATTACCTAAACAGTATCACTCTGCTTGTGTAGCTTTGCGAAGTTTTTCTGTTTCGCATGTCAGCCTGTACCATCGGTGTGACGAAACACCGCACCGGCCTCACCGACCGCACCGGCAGGAAATTACCGCACCGGCGCCTAAAACGATCACTTCGAGCATGGCGGCAGCTGCAGACGATTGGACTGAGGTTAGGGTTAGGGTAATTTCCTGCCGGTGCGGTCGGTGCGATCGGTTCGGTGATCGGTGATCGGTGGGGTGTTTCGTCGCACCGCTGTACCATTGGAGTGATGATGTGTATACATAGCTCCGTGATGTGTTTATAAATACATCAAACCAAGGCCGGCGTCTACGTCCATTCAGAACTACGCTCAAAGCGTATTACATTTCTTAAGAGGGCAAGTTTTAGCCTAAGACTTCAGGGGCGCAGTCTGCAATCAGTGTTCCACCAGAACTTGTCCCGGAAGCGTTTTGTGAGGCTAAAAGGGCACCAAATTTGTTTTGGACCAAGGTTGTCCCCTGGATCCTGCTGGGGGAGCTTACGACGCTCCCTCAGATCCCCTAGTGGGCTGGGAAAAGAAATTATCCTTTTGTTCCCCACTACAGTCGTCACCTGTGGCGCTTTAGCCTGTCCCAACGTTCCCTGGATAGTTTTAGTTTTTGTACAGAAACCTGTTATATGAATATCTGTCATTGAGGGGTAAGTAATGCGCAGCACTTGACAGTGTGTGTGAATTTTATTCCAATTATTTTGTTTGTAGGGTTTTGATGCTGTTATGTCACGTCAGTTCGGTCAAGTGAACCTTCGAGAATTGCTCTCAACTCCGTGGTTAGTTACTCATTTGTTTATCTCTGCTGCACATGCCTTGGTGTATACAATATCAATTATCCATTATTCAATCCATAGTTAAATTGTATTATTTTGTTGCCTGCGGTTCAAGTTCTGGCACTGTGCCACTCGGAACTGCAATTGGGTCTTGGTCGCTAGAGCTGTATCAAATATTGTATTCATATTCTATTTTGTCTGAATACTAGTCTGAATAATGTATCCATATTCGACCAAATAGTAATGCTGAAAACAGGCCATTGGCCAAATACGAATAACAAGCACTGCGCCATCGCCGCTGCATTGTTTCCACATTTAGCCTTAGACAGTTGCTGTCTCAGCAGCATAATGCCCACACGTGATGCTTTATGGCATTTCTTTATCTCAGTGATTTTCAACCGGGGTTCCGTGAAACCCAAGGGTTCCGCGAGCATCTGCCAAGGGTTTCGCAGCTCGTAAGTAAAAAAATAAAAATAATCTAGCGTGCGAAATTACATCAGAACAAGCCATAGAAGTACTACGCACCGAATGTTTACTTCCAAATTAGGGCTTCTAGCCATCTACTTTTGCATACAGTGTTGAATACTTTTCTTGTTGTTAACAATGTTAGAATATTTGCATTGAACACGGAACACTAACTTATTTGTGTCAGTGTTAACGAATCGTGTGTTCATTCATTGGAAGACCTTCATTTCCTGAAACATTCTGCTTGAAAAATATAAAATCTTTGCCCATTGGCGCAACTGGCTGGGTGGTTCAGACCCCCTGATCTGTCCGTGGACGTAAAAACGTAAAAAATCCAATGATAATTTTTGGACCGTTGGCGACAGCCTTGTAAGGTGCTTTTGGTTATGGGTGAAATAAAAATGCTAAATAATATTATCTAATACGGTAAAATTAAACAAGTCTTTTGCCTGCTGCTTTATCGTCAGCTTTTCAGGGTTTTGCCCCAGACTCCCACAGGTTTTCTGCCTCTCGACTTCGCTGGGGACATCAGTCCCCAGACACCATGAAAATTCCACTTTGCCTACGCCATTGGACTCACAAATCATTGGATGCCATGGGGTTCCGTGAATGATTTTGACACTTATGTAGGGTTCTGCTGCAGCAAAAAAGGTTGAAAAACACTGCCTTATCTATTTAGTTTGCAGACTGTGAAGAGTCTGTTGTAAATCACTGTCATGTCTTGTTAATGTCACTGTTAGTAATCTCGGTTAGTGTCATTTGTTTAACATGGATACAAATTACAGAATGTCTGGTTTCGAAATATTTTAATTTTCAAATGTCTGATGTCAAAATTGTTTCACTACACTGTGATGAAACCAGAGGGCATTAAATGGTTACAAGAAATTTGAGCTAATGCTCACGAGATGCGCTAAAGGCCTATAGCAGTTACTGGACAACAACAGTAAAATAACGACTTTTACGGGGGTACCGTTTTGATGCCCTCGTGCGCAAGTTTCCTTGAACCTAGAAAATCGAGACTTGGATTGTCAAAATCTACGTTTAATGCTGAAAATTTCATATGCCGTTGTCTATGTCTATCTCAATTGGTTTCGGCGCAATTCACTCTTGAAATATGTCTCGCAGCCCAAAATTGCCAAAAAATCTATCAAACCCTCTATTTTGGCGTTCAAGGTCATTCAAGATCATTGAATTTGGCGCCAATCGAGAGCCAGTGTACGACTTCCTATTAGTGATTAATAGTAATCTAGGCTCTATCTCGCACCGTTACTGAGATACAGCGACTTATTGGCCAAAAATCGCAAATTTTGCCCACCCCCTCTCATTTAGCGGCCTCGTTCAGGGTGACTCTCTTTGAATTTATGAAAAAGCTTTACGGTTCCTAAAACTAGAGTCTTCCAGGCAGTCGACAGTGAAGATTTGGTGGTCCTAGCTTGGACCGTTTTTGCCTGATTCACCCGTGTGACAGACGGACAGATGGACAGAATTGCGATGGCTAAGACGCGCTGAAAGCAGTAACTGCTTTCGTGCGTAAAAATGGTTAAATGCTATAGCTTTTCATAGGAAACAGGTCTCAAGAGTTACGAAGCGTCACCTGCCATATGGGATCACACAGTGTTACCTCCCACCCGACACAGATGCACACATCCAACCTTAACCCTAGTCAGATAGGCTGGTACTCGATTTATCTACCCCGGAAGGATGGAAGGCTGAGTTGACCTAGGCGGCTGGTTACACACCGAGATGATTTATCTGCGCGCAGGCATTCATCCATCCAAGTACTAATCCGGCCTAGCATAGAGCAACTTCGTTGATCGGATGTAATGCTTTACTGTTACACCATGCCACCCACCATTGTCCAATGTGTTTGAACTTGTGTCAACTATTCGTATGCTGTTCATATTTGGACGAACAGCATCACAAATTGAATGAACATTTATTAGTATTACAGCCAACTGAAGCTGGATTCCGCACAATACAATATAAATGTCACATAAAATGTCATAAAATGTTGGATAAAAATACAGTTCACAATCGCAATAAAAACGCTGGATAAAATGTTATTCGGCCTACTGGTAATTATTTAGAGAAAACGGAATTACTTTATGTTTTGTTTTATAACTAGTTTATTTTGTTATTCTTGTTTCATTCACATGGAAATATGTAATTACATATAATGTGTGAAAAACTAATCCAGCAATTGATTACTTGGTTGCAAATGTTCCTGAGAATGTGCCAGTGAAAGAATATTAAAATCTGATTCACGTTTTAATGCAATGATATATATTTGGCACAGTTGTGATGAAAAGTCATTGTGCCACTTTTTTCAGTTGTTTCCCTCTTACCCCTCCCCCCTCCGCAGCCACAATGCCAGTGGCACATGCTCAATGATAAGCCAGTATTCTCTGTGTTTAACTATTTACAAATTCTACATACTAACTACCCGGTACTTTTCGCTTTTTTTGTGTGTGAGTGATCTGCTGGGAGGACGCAGCATCACTCGCCGGGGAGACAATGGTGGGACATCATCACTCAGCAGAGACAGAGACAGTAGTGACAGTGGTACTCGAGACAGTGGTACGGTGCTGGACTGCAGCAGCCAGCAGTCATCTCAGTACTTCAGCTCACAGCAGGACTGGTTCGGCAGCCATGACTCACAGAGTCAACATATCTCTCAGGACAGCTATCGACATTCCCAGCCACACCAGGTACGTATACCCTACAGTGCAGACCAGTTGCTAAAAGGTTCAGGTGCGCCGATTTGAATGGCCATGTTTAACCTCCTCAGCAGTAATCCCGAGCGTTATTCGGGGCGGTTGTTATGTACTAAAAACGGTAACCCCAACTGAGACTTGGAGCGCAGCTATAGCAGTCTCCCTGCCATCTGTGCTGCGAGATGCTGCGGTGCTAGTCATTAATGCATGTCCAGAACCAGCGGACCATGTCTGTTGTGCTGTCAATTAGTCACAGTCAGTGGTCAGTTGCAGCTGATAAAATTCTTTTCCCTTCCATCCGACTGCCAGATGTCATCTGTGTTGAGCTAGTTTATCAA
>Ga0056128_1011986_pt1 | contig 10633 bp, 4 predicted proteins | sample WorMetLIZISLAND2_FD_71113 | JGI IMG/M metagenome (GOLD analysis project Ga0056128, IMG submission 71113) | Marine gutless worms symbiont microbial communities from Max Planck institute for Marine Microbiology, Germany - Olavius geniculatus... ... | reverse complement strand
CAGCCCGTCTCTGACCATTACTAGTTCACGCACCAACCGGGCCTACCAAAAGACTTCTGGGTCCATACTGTTTTCAACATGTCTTTGACAGATCCTGGTGAAATTGGACTCAGCAAGATTTTGCATTAACATGTCCGGTATGCATACCTGATGTGGGGCCTATAGGCCTACGAAGTAAGCCTGGCGATGTTAATGGGGTGTTTGCACGATCCAGCAAACGTCCAGCAATTGTATTCAAAATACACGTGCTAATGCTGGATGGTTGCTGGTCGTTTGCTGGATCGTGTAAACACCCTATACACGTAGCCTACAGTTAACAGATGCGGTACGTGATCGGAATGCGCAATAATGCCCTAGGCTGTAGCATCGGCACTACCGTTGCCAGCATTTTATGTCGCTTTTGCTACCTGTAACAGTACGTCATGCTCGCTGATATTTTTTATTTTGGAGTTAGATTTGAGGTCAATGTTCGAAAGGTCAAAGTCCGTTATCATATACATTACATCGGGATAGAAGTTAAAAACGAAATAAAATAGTGGTCAAGTTTTAAGCTAGTTTTTAATTTTCTTTACGATTATAACACAACGAACCAACTATCCACGGGGACTACAGTAGGCCTAATTCTTCACGCCGCTGTTACACTAGCTTGTTACTGTGTTCAGACTGTGCAGCATACGTGTGCTACACGTGCCAATATTCAGAAAACGTGGCGCTGATTGGCTACGAGTGTGTGACGTCACCGGGTAACTACAGTCTCGGTCCATCAACAGATGTCTGTTTGACACCATGCCACACACTGCGACAGGTCTCAACCAGTAAGTATCACAAATGTAGCCTATATTATAATCGATTGCCTGAGAAAAAAGATATGATAAGCATCATGTTTGTGACTATTTGTAACCGCTTTCGCGCTAGACGAGCAAATTGCCGTAAAATAACCACTTTTTACGTGGGTATTCTTCTTTCACACTTTTGTTCGAGGGAAACACCCCTCACCCAGGAGCACGAAATTTTTGTCATAAAGAACTGGAGTTCTTTCGGCAGCTCATAGTGAAGATATTGTAATCCTGGCTTGCACCGTTCTGATAGGGCTCCAGGAAATGGCAAACAGACCCCGGACAGACGGACGCATATATGACAGCTAAGACGCGCGAAGCATTGTCGTGCTGTCGCGCGTAACAATACACAGAACGCATGATGCCACTACATTGTATTTTCGTCTCAAGGTGTAAAAACGATATTGCTAAAACGCAGTATTTACAATAGCGTAAAATGTATATGTGGGCTAAGTAAATGCACCGAGATGAACTGTCAGTGTTGGATAACAACATAACTAGCTACATAATTTTAGAATGACTGACAAACATTTAGATTCAAATATGTTTGTAAGTACGTAAGTAGGCCTACGGACTATAACTGATAACGATAATAGGCCTACACATAACCAATTTGGCCTAAAATATAGGCCTATTATTTCGTTTCAGTGTGCAAACAAATTCGCTAAAACGTAGGCCTATATTCAAAATAGCGTAAAATGTGAATATTAGTAAATATACTGTGACAAACTGTCAGTGTTAAATAAATCACAGTACAGTTAATGATTTAAGCGAAACAATTTACGCAAAGTGTACTGCGTTTTCCAGGCGTACTGTTGCGCACAGACGACCAGCCCATAGGCCTACACTTTTGGTTAGTGCGGGCCGACCGTCATCATCATCATCATCATCGTTGGTTATATGTAGCCTAGGCCTATTATCGTTACCAGGCAATACAAGACACAATACAAGACAAAAATAATTTAGTAAGGATATCAATCTGTCGCAACAATAGTTACAAGTGTAAGCAAAGCGGTTAGTGTCAAAATAACGTTAACGCATGCAGTTGATGAATAGGCCTATTATTTGGCAGTATATCGTGCCAATTGTCAATCATAGGGTTTGTCGTCAGTGTGGACAAAATAAAGCCTTCAGTAAGGTAAATAAGTAAGTAATTATGTAAGATAGCTTAAAAGGCGCAGATTAACTGTTAGTCACAAATCCACAATGTGCAGCAATTTCAACAGTCAACACCCAAACGAAAATGTTTTTAGCAGCCGTTGAAACTGTAGAGTGTGATGGATTCTAGTCTTAGATGCATTTTCTGCAGTCGCTGTTGGATATTTATAAACAAACTGATTTTCGGCTGCATGTGAATTACGACGAAATGTTATAAGCTCTTGTGTGTCTCATGAGCATTAGCTCAGTTTTTTTGTTTACATGTGTGCCTTATCTAATCCATCGATTGCTGACCTTTTTCTTTTTTACCAAACAGCGATAGTGCCTCAGAAATTGTACGGTCGGTCATCCTGGCGACAGCTTGGTTTCTTGTCTGTATAATACACGCTATCACTCGACTTTGACAGGAACGCGCAGAGTGTATTACATGTGGCGAGGATGCCAGCAGGCACGTAGTCCAAGTCCAGCCGATGGTTGTGTGTCAAACGTCCACTACGAAGACTGTAGAGCGACTTGTTCGACGGACTTGTGTAATGGTGAAGACATGTCCGTGTCCTCAACGCGCCAGCGACAATTAGCCGCACGCAACATCATTACAGGTTCGATCTTCATCCTCATCGGCATTCGATTGCTCAGGCCTAGATGCGTAACAATTTATTCGGCATTATCCAACGGTTCTTTTCATCGTCGACAAAATTTTTTTCGTGATTAATGTGATTTTTGGTTGCCTGTAAACCTGATCGTGCAAATACGATGACCGTTTAGCTCTATGTCGATAACGGTTAAGCGTTATGGTTTGCAATCCCGGAAAAAATGAATTTAATGTTCGATTTGGTGCATTTGGACGACTAGCAAGGCCTTCACCAACCAAGACAACTGGAGCTAAAATACCGGTTAGCTGTATTGATGGCCTTTGAGGCAAGCAGACAATCAAACAAACCAAGTGACAGATAAAGTTTCTGCCTGCAGCCGTCATCCACGTAAGCCGAATCAGCGCATCCTAACATTGATTGTAACGTATCGTAGCAGCGTTAACATTATAGTGTGTATGGAATTGTAGTCACCTCTAAGAAATCGCTTTCTCTCCGCGACCGGAAGTCAGACGCTGGCCTTCGGACATTGGCGATATAAATCCGGCTCATTTTAGCAACAGCTGGGTTTCTTCTGACAGAAAGACAGATGTGTGATTGCGACAACTATTCAGTGCGTCTGTGAATTATTGATACTGCAGATTCGACGGAGGGTCCAAGTGTGTGCTACTCGTGTGTCTATAGTCACATCCCTGGCGCTGATGACAGTTGCGTCACCGATGTATCTCGCATTCCAGCGTCAAACCACATCACCTGCCCGCCACCCAAAGTCTGCTCCACCTTCAGACAGTGGGACAAAGGTAGGCCTATCTGACGTTTCGGTAGCCTATTTTACTGGCTCGCGAACGCTGCATGCGTTTTTGGCACAAGAAAACTCGGGAAAAGTGCAACAACAGCAACATCTATAATTCAAATAAATTTATGTCAACTTTCAGTAGTTAGAACTGTGTAATTTTAGCATAGCCTATGTGGTTCATAAGTTCGTTTACGTTCTTTAACGGATCTTTTCAAAAAAAACATATTAAATCGAACCTATCCAATCTTCCTTAGACTATAAATTGCTATTAAGCGCCTTATTGTTATTCCTATTATTTCAGCGATACTCAGTTAAGCAGCCAAAAGTTAATAGACCCAGTTCGTGAAGTACGCTTTTTACATTTGTGGTCCAGGTATTCAGGAGGGCTTCCTGATTCCTTCTCTCATCAGAAACCTTCGCCCTTAAGACTACCATCAGTTTTGCAAATCTGCACAAGTAGATCAAAACACTGCCGGTCTTCGTTGGGCGCCATAACATTGATTATTATGAATATTATGAATGGGCCCTATCTGGGATTGTTACGTTGGTATTGTGTTCTGACTCGTGCAGGCAGTAAGGTGGTGCGCAGTTTCTCGCGAGGGTGTGCGGAGCTGGTAGGTCGGGTCACCGGCTGCGTTCAGGACGCGTACTTCATTACTTGTACTACTTACTGTACTGGACAGTACTGCAATCGCGCCAACGGAATTCCGCGGCGCAGAGCCACCAAGAAGAAGAGACGGCATCGTCATCGCAGATAATTACTGCAATCTGCAGGCAGAGCCGAATTAACGCATAGGCCAACGACGCCATGGTTTAGAGCCCCGCGCTGTTAGGGGCCCTGCGCTAAGTTGCACTAAAGGTGGCCAGTTGATGCTCAGAAACATAAGCAAAATTGTTGCCACCAGATGTCATATTTTAAAGCTAAAGTGCGCCAAATTCGATTTTGGCTAAGGCTCTGCCCCAGACCCTGCTGGAGAAGCTTATAACGCTCTCCCAGAATCCGTGGCCGAATTTAGGGGGTTACACACAATGGTACATACAACCATTTTTATAATTTTGGCTACATGTATTTGATGAATGCTTAGATAATGGATAGTTTATTGTAATTTGTAATGTACATGTAAAATGGCCCACAAAATATTTGGGCCTAGCTCCTCTCAAAGCCTTAATCTGGACCTGTCTGTGGGCTTCTCAATTCGTCGTACAATTTATTTCCTCTCTATCAATTACAGCAGCAGCAACAACAGTTAATAATGCTTCGGATACCAGTAGTACTGGTCACTATGTCATTATTATTTTATTATTATTCCGTGTTTTTTAGTTTATTAGTTACTTTTTTAAATATTTTTTTTCACTGTAAAATTACTGCGAGTCTTTTATTAACATTTTTGTCAGGAAATTTACGTTACCCGACAAGTACAAGTTTCAGTTAAACTGTGATCACTACTGCAGTTAACTAACAAGAAGCCCAACTGTCGCTAAGATAGCCGACCGTACTGGTTGTCAGTAACCTTCAAGGTCATCCAAGGTCGATGATTTTCGTGTTATTGGAAAGCCAATATGCCGCTTTTTATTAATGATTAATAGTAGGCTAACATTGGCCGTATACTCTCACCGTTTTCGAAATATAGCCGGTTTGCAATTGAATTTCCTATTCCCATTCATGCAACACCAAATTTGAAAATGTAGGCCTACACTTTGCACTAAATGGCTGGAATTTTGCATGCCCGAGTTTAAGGCACATGGCTAATTATTCGTGTAAAAAGTTTTCCCCTGTGACCTACCGCTTAGCTACAATACATTCGTTACGGACGACGACAGAGAGATGGACGGACAGACGTCTACTCGTACCATTAGCTCGACCGTTACTCAAGTACGATCGGCTAAAATCGTTTGTTTGTATTGTCATATACACTTATATCACAGTGTCAGTAAAGTCTGTAATAAAAAAGGCTTCAAGGTTTGTCTGAAAGCCAAAACAGAGTTGAGTCAAATAGTGGGAGAAAGACATTCTCAGACCCAGACGTCTGTTTTTTTAAAGACAGATAAGCCTAACGAAAGCAGCTTATGTATAGCTATTACACACGAAACTGGAAAAAATAAGGAAGAAAGAAAACCGACGAGCAACTTGAACGCACGACAACAGAGCGGTTGTCAGTTGGGCCTTTAAACAAGCAAATATATCGCCGCCAGTGTCGACGTGTAAGCGGCCGTCCGTTTACTCCAGTTGCTCACAGTAAAGTAAGCATAACAATCGCTAGGCCCGGTTTGCAGTCGGCACTGGAGCCACCCGACGCGCCTGAATCAGCTGGCCAGAGCGTAATTGACCACCCGTAACTGAACGGACGTAAGTCATTTTATACGGCTTTTATGGCATCAGGCAACGTTGGCCTTTAAACTGAAACTCGGCAGACCGGTTAATCCTGGTCTGGCGAATGTCCACAGCTTTCACATCGTATTGTTTTTTTTCGTTCTCGAGTTAGAAGCTGGTACTCGAAGATTGGACGGACAGACGAACGGACGGACAAGGTGTGTAATGCGGCCTATAAGACGGTCGCATAACAACTGTTTATGAGCTGAGCCGAAATGTTTCGAATAAACTACTCTATCACTCCCGCCGCGACATGAGTTTCTTGACACCGGCGAAAGTCAATGAAAACTGAATAATTGTCGACATAACTCGCAGCACAAAGATTAATCGGTTCAACTGAGCCTAGAGTCTAGCAGCACTGCATGGCGAAGGCCTAAATCAGCTGAAAAATATGGGGACGAATCGAGATGTAAATAGAGTCGATTTTGTGCGAAAAAAAGCAGAGCAAAAACTACAGAAAAATTTGATCGATTCGCCAGATTCTTCACTTCAAGCAAACACTGACTATTTCGCATTTCTGAAATTTATGCAAGTAGAAAGTTCTTAAAGTCGTGCTTATAGGCGGTGGATAATGTAAATCACAATTATTTGCAAAGTTGTTTTTGTGTTTTACCAAAATGTTTTATGGTTTATTTTACATCTAACCATGCTACAACATTTGCAAACTGTTTTAAGCTTGATAACATTTTTGTAATGTGCAGTATAATTACAATGACTACATGTTAAAACAAGAAATATTTTAGATTGTGACCAATCTAATGTATTTCTCGCGCGAATTATTTTCTCCTGTATTCTTTTAACTGCTTTTTAGTTCCTTTTTTCACACCGCAAATGACGTCATCAGTCACTTGACCATTCGACTCGCGGTGGTCGACTTCTTATAGGTGGTCTATAGCGACCATGCGTCTATCTAGCACCGTTATGGAGATATGGCCGTTTGAAGTTCTTCCAGGAAGGCTCTTCCAAGAACAGAGGTCGGTCGTCGGTCGGTCGGTGGGTTCTCAATATTACACTGATCTTATATACTCCTCTTCGCTACGTTAGGAACTTAGCGCGCGAGGAGTAAAAAACGACCTCGACCTTAGTGACTGTCCCGCATAGTGGCGTAGATAAGGGGGAGGCAAAAGACACTTATTTCCAATCCGCCATAGAAGACATAAACATATGTTTGAACTGCAGTAAATTTGTCTATTTGGTCAGTTTATTCTCAGGAAAATAATTGAAGTTGTTGCCACTAAATAATATTTTTTTAAAGTTATGAACACGTTTATTCGCCATAAAATGATAACGAACAGACAGAAAGACAGACACGTATGTACCCGCTGGGCAGCTTGAAGCGATCCGCAGACCCTCTAACTGGATTTTAGGGAGTCTTAGGCCTACTTCTAAGGGAAAAGGGGAAGCGGAAGAAGGGAGGGAATGGAAAAAAGGGGAGAAGCAGGAAGAAGAGAAAGACGGAAGGAAAGAACAAAGCAAGGAAGGGAAAAGAAAGGGAGCGCCCAAATTGATATTTCTGGCTATACGCCACTGCCCACCACCAGAAAGATTTTTGCGTCCTTACTGGCTTCGCTCTTTCACCGGTTGTTTCTTTTTCATATAGGCTAGTCGTATAAAACGTACAGATGGTAATTACTTTTAGGTTGTTTGCTGCAGCACCCTATCTATACTATATTTGAGAGTCACCAACCATCGCCATTAACTTTGTAACGGCACGACGTACGTCGGCGAAATTTTGCATGCAGACACGTGTCGTACGTGGCCTGAACATGGGCTAAATGAGATGTCGCTGAGGTGTCGTACCTTTCAGAAAATTGTACTTTTTTTCTAAAATTTTGCAGCTATACCTCTTGAGCCGCAGCAGAGCTGTGGTGTCATATAGACGTCGTCACCATGGTGATGCATCATCAGCGCTGCAGCCCATACCTCGCGTTGTTTAATTCATCGATTGATTGCATCGATGCATCGTGACGTCACAAAATTCAGTGCTTCAACATGGACAGCATGAATATTGATGTGCATCGATGAAATCAATCGATGAATTAAACAACGCGATGATACTGAAGCGCCCACAATGCTGGTAAAAAACTTAAATCGAGTTGAGGCAAAGACCGAAAATTGAGGCCGCAAGCCGATACTATGGCAAAGATCAAGCGACCTGTTCGCTTGTAGGCTAAAGCTAAAGCTATACGCACCCAACGTGTAGCTGTGGGTGCTTCGGAGTCGCAAACACGACGCTGCGTCGAATTTGGTTGAGGGAACTGGATAAATCTGGACAGACAATTTGCACAGGCGGCGAAGCCGTGTTTCGGCGGGCGGTCATCCCGCGGGGTCATCCGGTAGTTAAAGGCTAACGTATTCACCGGTGTGGACATTGGACGAGATGATGAACATCGAGGCCAAGTGTCAGCAGCAGCAGCATCAGTTGAAGTAAAGATCGCAGCGGGGTGAGGCGGAGACGGCGCCGGTCAAGATGCTCTGCAGCTGCTCCCGTGATTAGAATCTGCCGACGACGAACAACTGTTAGCTGATCCACGCTGCGACTACTCTATAGAGTCAAGACTCAGACTCTCGGCCGCGCCGGCATCGTGCGCTGTCTTAATTTACTTACTTAGCCTATACTCTGTTCAGCTATCGCTCGACCGTAGCCTATATGGACAATAGAATCATATCTTAACATCGTCTATACAGTGGCATATCAGTCTGGAATCTGAATCCGTGAGTCGTCAATTACACCCAGGTTAGGAGACCTACTCTCAGAGCAACAAGTCGACGACTTCGACGTTACGTCAAGTTCCAACGAAAATGACAAAGCACTGGCCTAAACTTGTCTGCGCTGTTTTGTTTCTCATCGTTGCAGGTAAGACGACTATTCAGTTCAGACGTTGTGACAACATAACAAAAACCAAAGTCATTTAGCACTGCAGGCGGCATCGCTGCACCTCCTCTGTGTCGGTTGGTCCGCATGCAATTTGCAGTGCAAATTCCGACCCGGGCTCCGATCCCTAAATTTTTCTTTCCCGTAGAGATTAAAGTCCTCGTTTGACACAGCGTTACTTCACACCACACAATGGGCCTTAATTGTGACACAAGTGTCCCTGCTAAAATAGAAATGACATCTCATTCTGTCCAACAACTTTATCATGGTGCACGAATGTGACAGACAAACAGAAGGACAGACCACTCTACGATAATTTCTGTCTCGATAGCCGACATCTATAACAGTTAATGTTGATTGTTTGTTATGTGTTATAGATGGGTTCAGCTTAAGTTATTTTCACGTACATCCGCGTCAGCTTTCGCTGCATACACTTTCAGTTCTCATGCCATTAGCCAGTAGCCTATGCAGCATCTGTACTGTGTGCAATATATGCACGCGATAAGCAAAAATATTTAGTCTTAGTAAATAAAATATTTTTACACATACGACCCTTTCCTTCGAATCAGCTACAATTTTGCTATTTGCAAAACTGCTCATTTTTTCACCCCCTTTCATTTAGCGCCTTCCTTCAGAGTGACCCCTTTCGGATTTATGGAAAAGGAAAAGCTTTGCGGTTCCTGAAACTAGAATCTTCCAGGCAGCCGACGGTAGAGATTTGGTGATTCTAGCTTGCACCGTTTTTGACTGATCCACCCGGTCTTGCAGCCATGACTAAGAACGTCTCATTGCACTGACTACTATTACGTGACTTCACTGTTTAAGCTTATTGTTACGTGTGCTTGTAGTCTTAGGACTTAACGCCACGCTAAAGTTTATTCGTCCTTCATCACCATCATCATCATCTTCACCCGTGTGTTGCGCGTAAAAACTGCTTATCGATGCATAACTTATCGCCTTTACACTAAAAGCTTAGCTACTTGCACTTTGTTCCTGCTGTGCAACAAACTCCAATCTGATCGCACGCGAGTGATGCTGTACGTAGCTTCTACTTCTTCACACGCCCTGGCGCTGCTGCTGCTGCTGCTACTGCCGCTGTTGAGTTCGCTGCCAAAACTAGATGGATGTGTATGATACTTCATTTAGACCGCTTATACGCGTATCAATTTTCATGCTATATTTGCCAATCCGGCCGCATACTGGCTGCACTGAAATTATATAGGCCTACCAGGTAGTATAATACCCCGTTTACACGATGAAGCAAACATGAAGCAAACTTAGAGAACACGCCGTGCACGTGTATTTTGAATACGTTTGCTTCATCTTTGCTTCATGTTTGCTACATCGTGTAAAAGGGATATAATAGGCAAATGTAGATCCCGGTGTGCTGCTATTGGGCCAATGTTAGAGTTGCTGCTGCGCGTATTTCGCATTCGCAATGTCGTGAAAAACAACAACTGAATCGGAATCTCAGAAACATCCAAGCTATTAATTAAATTTTCGCGAACGAGAGATAGCGAACAGTGAACTGTATTGCTATGTCGGGCTACGTTTCTTATGTAATACAGTAGCCTAATTACTTTTCCAGTGAGTGTGGGTATGTGCCATCAACTGAGCTGGCTGTCGCTCGATGACTGTAGCACGAGTTGAACGTTTGCGCAAGAAAGACAGTCGATCATTGCAGACTTCTAAGCAGTGGTTAAAGTATGGGAAAACGCGGAGGAACGCAGTTTTCCCACGTCTAGGTTTTAGTCCGAAGATTTCCTCCACCTTAAGTTCCCAAGTTCCCGAAAGACGCAACAAGGGGCCCAAAACCACCAACGGCGACCCAAATCCAAACTAGCGTATGCTAAGAACTAGCGTTTCTCCACCTCTGTATTATATTTTATTACAAAAGGTGATATTGCCCGCATCACACTGACTGTGTGTCAGTGTGCTGCTGAATAATATCACCTTTTGTAATTTTTGCTGTTTTCGATGTGCAAGTCCTTAAATGTTGCCGTTAAC
>Ga0056128_1011982_pt1 | contig 10636 bp, 8 predicted proteins | sample WorMetLIZISLAND2_FD_71113 | JGI IMG/M metagenome (GOLD analysis project Ga0056128, IMG submission 71113) | Marine gutless worms symbiont microbial communities from Max Planck institute for Marine Microbiology, Germany - Olavius geniculatus... ... | reverse complement strand
ACTCTCCATGTTGACTGTAGTGTGGCCATGTTGGCATTTGACAAAGGAACTGCTTCAAGCCCATAAAGTAGGACAGGTAAACAGAACACATTCAAAAGATGACATAAAACCATGGGTGAAAATGTAGTACCCATGCAGCTATAATGTAATTGAAAGCTCTAAAAAAAACTTCATCCTTTTGGCCGCAAGAGAAATCTTAAGCTTAGATCCACTTTCAAACACAATACCGAGATATTTAAACGATTTACACTGTCGTAATGGAACACCATTTAGAAAAACATCAGCATATTCCTTCTTATGTCTAGGTCCACATCTAATAATGCACGATATTGTTAACATATTGTTAACGGTGATATTTTGTCATCGATATTCAACAATTCGTAACTCTGCTCAGAAATGATATTTTTAAACAAAATTTTGTGATATTTTTAATAATTTATTTCGAAATAATCGTGCACAATTTTATTTGAATTAGTTTCGATTTGACATTTTTATTGTACGATGTCTAGGGGTTACTTTTTTCCGGACACAGTGTAAGTGTAAATACATTTATAAAGATGTAAATGATATGCTGACACGGGAATCGTGGAAATATATTCATCGCAATGATCACTTGATGATGTAAATTATGCTAATTTATGCTGAAACGTTAACGAAAGAATATGAACCGGGCTCTGGAGCGGGCTTTGATTGGCTGATCGGCGGCGTCACGTGATCGGATATCCATGTCGTCTGCTAGATCGCGTCGACTGTTCGCCAATGACGCTAACTTCTGCTGCAACTAAAAACCCCATCAGTAGATTAATGCGCAACTCAGTTATAGTTTGAATCTTTAATACTTGTGTAAAAAAACAAACAAAAATACGCGTATGCGGCCGTCCTAGATGCCCAATGCCGATGCACTGCGCCGGTGTGCAGTGGGCGAACCATGCGATGCGTGTAACCCGGCCGCATACGACCTGCCAATCGAAAGCAAAACGCGCGAGATGTGCCATTTTCAGAAGGCTTTTGACATTTGAGGTAAAAATTAGCACACCAGTTTCTCATGTCCTGGAGGCAGTTCACACAAATTTTAGTTTTTCTGCGCTTTTTAGTCTTTTTTCATTTAGAGATTGATACAGGCCAGACAAACATAAATGTATGAATATCACATGAACAAGACACGGAGGGACGGATTGGAGGGGCAATGTGAAAACATAACATTGGCCGCGGCATCAATAATAAAAATATCACGGATTTGCAGGGGGTCGACCCAAACAAACGACACTGTGAACAGAATTTCGTTTGATATGTCCAAAATGCCGTATTGAGCAAGAATGTAGGTGAGTACTGCAGTACATGGCCTAATAGGCTACATGCAGTGCACGAATATCAAACGTCTAAAGCAGGGTTAAGTAGGCTACTAAATAAAATTTGGGGTAAAGTGCTTATCTGCCACCCTTTGTTCTTTATTTTTCTTTTGCCTTTCATTTGTTTTTCTAAAAGTTGGGGGACAAAACACATTACGTTCAACCTACTTTTAAAAGTTTGTGGATACGTCTCCTTGTCTAGCCATGATCGACGCCTACCGGTGTATGCGAATTCATAAAGTAGGGACGTCAAGAGCCATAGCGGAGCCCGCGGAAAACAGACGTCTGGAAAAAAAATTGAATTTTGCTTTTCAAAATGGCGCATTCTTGTATACTTTATATTTTTCAGCAACGGCGACCCCCCCCCAAACGTCGCGGGGCCCGGGAAAATCTTTTCCTCCTCCCTTCTCTCGACAGGCCTGTCTGAAAGTGTAAACCTGGACGAAGTCTTCGTTGAACGGCGTCAGATGATCGTAGTTTGTGTCAGTGCGGTGCTCGTCGTGTGCGGACGGTGAGGGTTGACTGAACGAGGCGTGGCTTGCGGTTGTTTTACTCATGTATATACTGGTAAAGACGAGCAGAGACGTAGTGATCAGTTGGATCAGCGACCAACCCATTGCCTCAGCTCAACCACCTGTCATTCATCACCTGATCACCCTTATCATCACACAACCCACCGGGCGCGCCAATAAAAACAATCCCCCGAAGAAAATTTTATATCTCTGTAAATGTAACGCATTTTTCTACCAAATTAGCAATACCTGCGGAAAGGGATTCCCGCCACGTATTCTAGCAATTTCGTCAAAATACATGCAACTTATAGTGTTCAACAGATAAGACGTCTTAAATCCAAAGATTCTCTTTTTTAAGTAGGCCTAAAAATACCAGAATATTTACGAAAAACAATCATCATAAAAATTTTCATCAACAGTTCAAACTTTTCTGCAACGTGTTTATAAGTATCTTCTGTCAAGAGAGCATTAGAAGTTAATTTAACAATATGGCTATACAAATTTTACATTTTACTTACTTACTTACTTATTTATAGCATGATCATATCGCTTTAACCTTTACTTCGTTTTTGTTTTGCTAAAGCGTGGCCTCCAACATTGTCTTGTCCTGTGGTGTCCCTTACAGTTTCGTTTCTTGTATTTCCAAGTAACGTTCATTAGTTTCATCAATCTCAAACAGTTACGACGGAAGGCTCGCAGGCATCTCCAGTTCGTTTCCGATTAAGCTTGGACCTGACTAAAATCGCTGAGGTGGTAATCCAATCCAAACTGACCCAACACCTCTTTCCAACGTTGAAAGAAGTACAGGTAGCCCCCTTCCCCTACACCGACGGAAATCAAAACAGAATAAGGAAGTTGACTCACCCAAATAGACCCAGTGAAAGGGGGGAATCGATCACGGGATAGGCCGATACAATAATTAGAGTTGAATAATTTCAACACTGAGATGAAACTAGCTAAACCTACCTGGTGGTCGAGAGACCGGTTGATAGGCCTATTCTGTTGTCGTCGTCGCAGAGGTGTCTCGACGTTTCACTCGGTTCATTCAACAGACGGCGCTAGCGGCCTGGGCGGGCGTCGTGCGACGCTTATGTAGTCGCCATGTTAAGACAAAACCTTTTGACAAAACCGTCCGCGCAGATCATCCGCGGGAGCGAACTGAACGCCAAATATGTGGGCTGAAAACGAGATTTATAATATTCAGCTCCTCTCGCCACGTTTAAAGACATTTGCAGCCTCTTCAGGATTAATTTGACGTCCAAGTAATGTATTTACAGTCCGCAGTATAACGACGACGGTATTGTTTTCAGCATCATGGAGAAGATTTTTTGTTTGTCTGACTTTTTCTGATACCACGATAACTCACGTATCGCTGCAGTTAGCTAAATGAAATTTTACACGAACACGTAGCCTACCTCGTCAACTGCAAGAACCCAATTATATTTCAATAACATAGGTCAAAGATCAAGGTCATAGGACCCGATTTTCCGATACCTTATGATTGCGAAATAGGACCGTGTTGCTGATAGCTGCTGCTAGGCAAACACAGTTATGCCGGCAGCTATCGGCCGACGCTGACGTCATTGCTATAAAAAGCAGCATGCCACGTCGGCTACCGCGGACAGATTTAGCTTTGCGCAAAGCTGGACAGTCCAGTTTACAATTGCCAAGTCCTATGTCAAGGCCCTGAGTGAGACCAAGATCTCATTTATTTTGGAGACGATAACGAAATTAAACTTTTTCAAAGCTAAGACCTGCAGAACCCTGTCGTCTACATTACGGTTACGTTCCCCAGAGGCCGAACAATCTAAGGCCTACCTGCATTTTTACGGTTTCTCACACGTATTTTGGTCGTTTGTGGCACCCTGCTCTCCACTCACGCAATTGCGATTTTCGTCTAAGGTAGGCCCTACAAATGGTGTGTCCAACGCGCAAGTGCACCTGCAAATAGCGGAAATCGACGCAAATGTGAAAAAGATGAAATCTCCGTCATAGCACGAATGAATACGACGCAAAGTTTTGCACCGGTGGTAAAAATACGTGGAAAAGATCTGCGCGGTTGCAAGTCACTTCTCACTGGCGATATTACGTAAGAGGACACCCCCATAGATTTGACAAAAATGAAGCAATCCACCCACAGATTTGCAGACGTTACAAAGGGATTATGCCACATTCGCGTTAGTTAAATATTAACGCCGACGAGAGTGTCTGCTGTCGGGCTCCCGCGCAAGATAAAAGCCGACTTTTATTCCCAATCCACTTCAGCGTCATTAAGCTATCGCGTCTCGCGTCTAGCCTACGGTACGTATTAGGTTATTTCATATCCATTAGCGCTATTTATTCCATGTTTAACTTCCAGAAAAAATCGCCACCGCACGCATTTTTAAAATTCAGGCGATCGTTGACTTATAAGAAACGCAAGCGGCTTATTAGGTCTATTGTAGCATTAAGGCAAAAGTTATCCACCGTACGACGTACTACGAAACAAATTCGAGATGTACACCGTAGAAAATGGTTTATTCTACTTGAGTTGCACAAATCAGAACAAGACAGCCCAGCTGTCGTTGGGAAAAACGCGCTACAACCTATACAGTTCTTGTTGTAGTACTGGTCTTCAAGGTCATCCAAGGTCAATGATTTTTATGTAATTTGAAAGGGTGTATGCTACTTCCTATTAGTGATTAATAGTAATCTTGGCCCTATCTCTCACCGTTTCCGAGATACAGCCACTTATAGCTTGAAAACTTACTTTGAAAATTGCGGCCAAACCGCTGCACATAGAGACTTGGTTATGGCTTTGTAACCTGTGACGCGTTTATGCGAGTAAAAAGTCAAAACTCACAAAAGGCATTTATGAACGTCGAAGAAAAGTGCGACTCTTTTAGGCAAATCTATCGATTCTGTGCGCAGTTTTTTCACATTCGTCAAATTTTTGTCGTAATACAAACATAAGTAGATCTGAATACGAAATATAATATTATTTTTATCTGTAACTAGGCCTTTGTAGAAATACGTCCTGCAGTGTGGGACGGTGTATATGTCATCTTGCCGCGATTCGTTGTTTTAACCCTCGTTCGTCAGTATTTTTACAACAGTACTATTTTTGTATTTGTTTGGTTGGTTCTAGTTTAGTTAGCCTAATCTAATCGTATTACGTGCTTTGCAATGTTGTCTGAAAATAAAGAGAAAGTATCTTATTCGTATTAATTACAAAGTCGAACACGTAAAAGACATCTATAATTCACATTTCAAACACACACACACATGAAGCTATAGTAATTGGTCTGCATTACACACGGTGGCCAGAAATACTACGCTGAACAAATCTGTTTATTTCACGTCGGTGTTACAGTAGCCCAAAATCTGTTTCTATAAGTTGCTATAGAACATGCAGCCTACAATACAAGCTGTGCAACATTTTTCATGTCAAGACTGTTTGCAGTACAGCTTGTTGCAAAGAATGCACAGCGAATCGAAACAGGTGGAACTTTGCTTCATTCGGTACGACACGCTGTGAACTAAAGGTGCTGGCCAGTAAACTGCGACGGACGGAGAGGCCACGCCAAACATGCTGGTAAACTAAAACCCATACTGCATTTTTGAGGAGAAGCGGGGGAGCAAAGTGTACACAAAAGTTGCCGGTTGGGATCGTTTCCCTCAAGAACATCGTGAAAATTCTGACACAAAATAGTCAAACGCGACACCGCCCGAGAAACCGAACATTAAAAATTTCGGGTAGGGCATGTTTGCGAAATTTTGTGACAAATTTCAGCGCGATTGTAGACAAAAACAGCCCCCTTCTGGCACCGCCCATGGAGAAAACTATATCTAGGGGCCTCTGCCTAAGTAATGTCCGAGTATAAACTAAAAAACGGTTATTTCCCGCACAAAGACATCAGCAGAGCAGATTCATGAACTGCAGTTATCACTTATTATTGCACGTTAAAGCGGCTCTGCTTTATCTAGCTATTGACTGAAACAGAAAACATTTCAGTTTCAGTTCCAGTTAATTACTTTTTACTACAGAACTATGTCAAGAGTTAGCAATATCGGAGTCGCATACATACACGCAATAACTCAAGGCAATAGTATTTATATACTGTACGGTTAAACGTTAGTCGTTAACGTATACTGTGCTGTTAGAACAACAACGAAATAAACGATAAAAAACTAAGAAAATAATGGCCTATCGGTAGCGATAATTGGCCATCACGTTGAGGTAATCATACTGATATGCTAACTTTCTAAGCAATGGCGTAAACATGACAGATAATCAAGGGGTGCCTTTTCTTTTTCCATCCCCTGCTTCTCATCCCCCATTATTCCTGTCTCTCCCTCTCCATCCTTCCTTCCCAACTAAATTAACTCTAGTCTGGAACAATTTAAGGGTAGCTATAATGCGTCAAAGTCAAGCAGAAATCACAAAATATGAAGCACTGGGCCAATGCAGAACGAACACAAACCAATCTTCCCCATCAATCCCCGAGTAAGGGGCCCTACAGAAATTTTTACGGGGAAAAGAAAAGTCTATTATCTTCCTTCATCCCCTTTTGCTCTATCTGTTCCCCCAGTTTTCCTGTCTACTAACACATTTGTTCATTTTCCCATTTTCCCCTTTTCCCTCTTGTTTTGCTAAAGCGGCAAGGCACGGGGACCACAGAAATTTTCGAGGAAAAGTATTTTAAAAACCCTTTCACCTTCCTTTCTCAAGTCTCCCTTTATTCTATCTTTCCCCACTTCCACTTCATCTCCAAGCGCCCATTTTTCCATTTTTTCCCATTTTTTTAAATTTTTGCCCGACTTTTTCCAATAGCGTAAGGGTGCTCTCTGCGGTCTGCCCCTTGTGCGTGGGCACCCTCCCTTATCCCTGAGGTTTACGCCGAACAATTCTAATGACCTACCATAATGTCAAACAGTTCACAGTTATACTGTCATACAGAAAGAACACTGTAATGCGGTCAAACGTTAGTAAACTCGGCATTCACTAGACGGCCAAAGCGCAGCACCAAACGTTCGTCGTCCGTTCGTTGTAACGCATACAAATATACATTTACAATAATTAACATTCATTCTATAAAAATAGTCCGCATCACGGTAGTTAAAAAGCCAGCCGACGAAAAGGTCGCCGCGTGAACACAATATTTGATTAATTTACATAAAATGATGTCGTACAAAAGTCACTAACTGGCAGGCAAATAACGTAAAACAGTGCATAATCGGCAAACGTTCTGGCCGCAAAGTAATGCCGGCGCTATCACAGTGTTAACAGTGTTTTACAGTATATACATGATGAGTTCTGGAAGTTAATCCGCCACTTCCTCTAACTATTCTTTTCTTGCTCTTTTACAATCCTGGGACAAAGCCCAGCCAAGAACTTGAAATATTTTGCGTTTGACGAGATAAATTTTGCAACAAAAGTGTACTGTCAGCACCCACAATCGCACACGGAGGGGCATCTCCTGCATTTCCAGTCCGTGACGAGTCTAGGAGAACTGTTTAAAATGATGGAGGTATGATGTGTATTTGTTTGGTTCTCGTTTAGTTACGCTTATTCTGCACCACCTTTTTAATGTTGTTCAGAAGACTGAAAATAGAGAGAAAGTATCGCCTTCTTTTATTGCAACGAAGTCGAACGAATAACTAGCAAATACGACGGCATGGACGGGGGGTTAAAGGGCAAATAAAACACTGAATAACGTTAGTACTGGAGGACGTGTTAGTAATCAGAGCAACCGTTTTACTGCAGCAATGCGCGGCAACTGTTGCAGGGGCTTAGAGTCAAGCGGCGTACTTTTGTCCACTTTCACTGTCGTCACTGATGACGTCAACGCTGACGCTGCTGATGTCTTGTTACTGTTAGTAACAGACGCACCACCCCCGCTTGTACCCCCGCCACTGTAGCGTTCAACTAGCTTCGTGACGCTCCAGTTGACGGGCGGGATATCGGACACAAATTCAGGGGGCCCGGTGGTGGTACGCCGCGTTGCCTCACGCGGCTGGTACGACGCAGAGCGGGTGTTGACGGCCGGGGTAGGAGGGTCCACGGTGACAGTCGTCACCGACGGTCTTCGGTCAGACCTCACGTCCGGCGAGGCGGACGCCGCCATGCGACCGCCGTACGCCATCCGCGGAGAAGCAACTTTCTTCTCGCTCGAACTTCCCGGTCGGGAAAATCTACCCGCCGCGGGAGCCGGCGGTTCGACCTTCCGCTGCGGCGTGGAGATTGTCTCGCCGCCAAAATTCCCCGCCGCCGCCGCCGCTCTTGCCGCTCCCTGTCGACTCGGGGGCGGTTCGGACTCGGCGGCGGCGTACCTCGGACCACCGAAATCTCTACCCGGGGGCGATTCGCGAGCGATAGCGGCCTGCTTATCGCTAGAGCCAGCACCGTGTCTGGCTGATCGCAGAACAGGCGGGGCTTCCTTCCCGACCTCGGCGTACCTCGGACAACTGGAGTCGCGAGGTCGGGGGAATTCTTTCACAAGGACGAATGGTGGAGGCTGATGGAGGTTGCTGACGCTGGCGGGCTTGTGGAGCGGCTGCGGACTGGCATACCTCCGGCCTCCTCCCGGCGGCACCGGGACAGAGTTCTCGTTTGACCGCGGTGGCGGCGGTGTCTGTAGAATTACCACGGTCGTCGAACGGCGCGTTGGGTCCCGGGGTTGTTTTCGTCCGGCCTGGTATCGTGACGATATCGAAGGACCGCCGGCTGGTTGGCTCGTTCCACCAGCGCGGGACTGCAGCTGCACCAGATCAGTCCTGGCGTCCCGAGGAGGTCCCAGATCCCTATGATCCCGAGAATCCCCTCGAGATCCTCCTGCTGGCTCGCGCGGATTGCCGCTGCTGTACTGCTCGACGAGTTCGCGGTGCCAGTCGCGGTCCTTCATCGTATATGCTCGTCGCTGTCGTCGACGTCGCTCGGCCGTCGTCTTGCCTCCGCCGCCGCCCGTGAACGTTGAATCACTGGACACGGACCTCGCGTCAGAGCTGGTCACTACGACCCGCCGGTCGTCCGGACGTCCGGTCACCAAAAGGCTCACGTTCTCGTTCGCTCGCGGACAGTGCTGGCTCGTATCTGAAACGCAAGTGAAACGTTAAAAAAATGTTAAAGGTGGTGTATAGCTCTTTACAGAAAAGCCATCTCAAACCTATAGAGCGTCACCTGCCGTACAGGATCACAGTTTTAGCTGCCACCCGACAAGGTGAACGCGCCCCGCCTTAACCCAAGCCAGGGAAGCCGATACTCGATTTACTTACCCCGGAGGGATAGAAGATTGAGCTGACCTATAGGCGGCTGGTTACAAATGGAGATAGTTTACATGACCGCAGGCAGTCACCCATCCAAGTACTAACCCGACCCAGTGTAGAGCAACTTCGTTGATCGGACACAGCGCGTCACCGCGACGACACGCCACCAACCGAAATACATATCTAAGCTACGAAAAATGTCTCTTGTAAGTTGCATCAAGATACATTCTAAGAACGGTAACATGTATCCGAGGTACAATAAACCTGTGTTTGTATCTTTTCTCCAGAGATATAATCAAAAGATACGTTCCAGACAGATTCACACGCAGTTGCTGTCAATGATGAGACAAATAGCAGCATTAGCATAGCTCAGTGATGAAACGACAACAATTTTTGTTTTCCTTTACTACTGCAAGCTGACTATCGATGCCTACAGTTGGAATTCCAACAATGCTTTTCACTGGTTTTATTTTTAGTTAACTGTTTTTGTCTGTGACTTTCTACTGAGCGCGTTGGCCTGTTATCTGCGTACTACAAGCATGTGATGATGATGATGATAATGATGATCTGTAATTCGTCTTACCGAGCACTGCTGACGGATAGCGGTCCGGCCGGTCCGTAGGCGTCTTGGTCGAGGAGATACGCGCCACCACGTCCGAGGCGTCGCTCTTGCTCCGGTTCACCGTACCGCCGGATGTCAGTAGTCTGAAAGTGGGTCCGGGGTCCACCTTGGGGTCGGAGAAGCGCTGCTTGCTGTAGCGGTCCGAGGCTCGGCGTCGCACCGCCTTCCGTCTGGACCCCCCTCGCGGCAGACCGCCGCGGGAGCTGCTGGGAGGTCGCGGGGAAACGGAGGTTCCGCCGCCACCGCGGTCACTGCTCGAGCTGGATGTATTGTTCTCTGGCACGCCGAGGTATTTGCGTTGAAATCGACCTCGTCTGTCTGCCACAGGACTTCCACCCACCGGAGGAGCATTCCGCACCGCCTGCTGCTCAACCACAATCAATTAATCAATCGATTAATCAGTCAATTAATTAATTAATTAATTAATTCAGATCCATCTCATTAACCAAGCTTTCGCTGCAGCCTCTGTCCTAAAGCGGATTCTCGGCGTCTTAACAACTAGGCCTTATAGTACTTTAATGCATCAGTAGATAAAACGCGATCAAATCAGTCAAGTTCAATTCAAAAGTGCTGGGTATAGCTAGTTAAAGTAACGTGTTTAGCATTAACCCTATGATTACGAATGTCAAGTTGATAACAAGAAGCCCAGCTGAGGCTAAGATAGCCGACTGTACCGTACTTGGATGACCTTCGAGATATGGCCAGTTTTCCGGAGAAAAACGCACATTTTTCTACCCCCGTCCATTCAACCCCGAATTTAAAAATGTTCCCCTTGCACTAGATTGCTGTTAAATTTTTCATGCCTAAATTTAAGGCACATGCCTAACTATTAGTATTTTTCGTTAAAACCTAACGTTTAACCACAGTACACCAGTTACAGACGACGACAGACAGACAGACAGACAGAC
>Ga0056128_1011979_pt1 | contig 10639 bp, 7 predicted proteins | sample WorMetLIZISLAND2_FD_71113 | JGI IMG/M metagenome (GOLD analysis project Ga0056128, IMG submission 71113) | Marine gutless worms symbiont microbial communities from Max Planck institute for Marine Microbiology, Germany - Olavius geniculatus... ... | reverse complement strand
ATTATTTTATGCTATGTTACCTTGTCTAAATTACATTTCTCTTCTGTTTTGCTATTGTATTATGTGCGTTTGTCACATATTTTATTAAATACTGTGTTACTGTGTTACATTAATATAAACAAATGCAAGGTCGTGTCTCATGGAAGAAAGTCAATGTGGATATAATTAAGATGTCAAATCTAAATATTGATAAGACCCACATATATAGGAGTCTAAATTTAGCAAATAAATGTGCTGTACTATATAATTTCTGTGCATTTTGGCTTTGGGATATAAACAGTCAGTTGACTTCGTTTATGCTAGAAGAGCATGTTCGACCACTGACATTTTGTTTAGTTCATTTCAGAGTTGTTGAGCTGTTGGTAAGCTTTTGCTTTTAATGCTTATATCGTCTGAGTCCCATAAACAGTTTGAGACTAACCTTGAACGTATTGACAGCATGGTGTTCCATTCATTCGTGACTAATAGGGGTTGGTTGTCACGAAAACTGCATCCACTGCACTGGCACCAAATATATGATCACATCTGATCGCTAAATCTGACTCTTTTTATTTAGTCTGATCATATTTGGTGCGGGTATGGTCGATGCAGCTGGTCTGGTGTTTCGTGTCACCTTTTGGTCAGTGTATGTTCTGTTGACATTTGTATTCATTTTGAGGTTTTGTTGTAGGTATGGCAGTACCAAGGAAAGCAAAGCTGGACAAGCCTGGAGGAGTAGTCGGTAAGCATATTCTGTTGCTGCATGAGTATAGTGCTGTATCAGGTTGTTGTTCATGTGTCATGCATTATATCATGATGTTTAATTATTTGATGTAAATTATGTGTTTATTCACCAAGCAAGACAGTTACAAGAAATGGCATAAGGACAGACAAAGAGACAGACAGAGCAATCCGGATTACAGGTGGCTTTTCTATGAAGAACAGAAATTCAAAAACTAGTTAAAAATTTGGCCAAAAGTTGTACTGTCTATTCTTGGTGAGTTATAGTTATGTTAAGATTTGATATTGATATGGCACATTGCAGTATAGTGACTGTTTAGTTTTTGTACCTTTTGGAACATATATCTATTTTCGGTTACTCAGCCAACTGTCAAAGCACTGAGTGAATGTTATTCAGAAGAACTTAAGTACTTATGGTAAGTTGTTGTACATTGTGTTAGCACAGACATGTTGTGTCTTGTGCTGGTTCACTGTAATGATCATGATAGTAGTGCTCCAGGAAAACTGAAATCACTGTTTATTCCTGTTCTTTGCTGATTGTTTTTCTTACTGAATTTTGAGTTGATTTATTTTTTTGTAGAATTTCAGTATGATCCTGATAAATTTGATGTCACTCCAGAACTGCAAGAAGTGTTTGACTGGGATGGATGTTTTATTGTCAGGTAACAGCTAGACTATAGCTGCAGTTGACATTTTTGTGGTTGTTTTACAACAGTCAGTACATTTGACTTGACTTACACTTTCTTTTGCACAGTACAGAGAAGGGTTTTAACTTCATGTTTCCAGTGCGATGCAGTGTTGGATAGTACCTTTACTTTTACTTGCGGGGAGGGTGACCACATAAGCGGCCACCCTGCACTGAGGCCACTTCATGGGCCCAGTGCTCAACCCCGACAGACTTCAAGGTCAACAGAACTTTTTGGAAGCTTTCGCAAACTTTAAGAGGAAAAACCAATGGATATCACTCAATGTGTCTAACGAAATAGTATAGTCGAAACGAAATAGTATAGGATTTCTTTCTGAAGAAGCATTAGAGCACTGCATTGGGCAATAAAGCGTAAAGATGTATCCTCATCCTCTTGACAGATAGGGCATTTGGAATGTTGTATAGTAACAAAAACTTAATTCTACTGTGACATTTGATGTTTGTCATTGTAAATAATGATGTTAACAAGAAGTAAAGTTGAATGTTGCTGTAAAGTTTGTGATGCAATATCAACTGAAGATGGTTATGTTGTTTAAGCATAAATTTGTCACTAACTATAGATAATATAAGTGCTTTAGTTTACTACATATGATATTCTAATGTGTTCAACTGTTAGAAACTTATTGAACGAAGCAGAGCTGCAACATGTGTGGAAAGGTTTGCTGTCAAATGAGTCTGTCGTGAAACGTGCATGGGATGTAAGTATAGTATGCATTGTTTTTGATGTTGGATCAGATTTAATTACGACCAGTTTGGATGCCAAGATTTTGTTGCAGTATGCAGTTGCCATGTAGTAACTGATGCAATTGAAAGGTTTACCATTGTTTTTTTATTACTAGCAATTTTTCTTTTGATTAGCAAGAATCACACTACTTTTTGCACAAATGCAAATGCTCAGACTTGGTTACTGTGTACTGCTAATTTTATTTTATTTTTTAATTGCTGTACATTTCTGTAATGGTTATACATTATGGTATATCTGTGCTATGGATGAAGGGCACTGTAGTAGGATATGATACAATATGAAATGATAAAGATTTGCACTTAAAAACTGACAGATAGGCTGTCACTTTAATTTAGCACATGAACTAACAAGATCTGAAGATGTTTTATATGGAAATGAAATGAAAGAAACTACATATGATATGTAGTGATAATGTGTAATTGATGTAGCTGGCTGATGGCGATGGTCGGGCAAGTCGGTTGGTGATTTGGAGCCATCCTGGCAATGATGTCACTGGGATGCTGGCGCGTTCTGAGAAGGTTGCTGGCATCTGTGAAAAGGTTTGCTTGTTTGTTGATTTTGTCAGACTAACCGGGGACAGTTTTATCATGGCCTACACAGTGATGTTTATTTCAAAAATTCAGAAAACCGCACTTTTCACATAGGCTTGGTTTTAGGAAACCATGCCTGTCTGAAAATGCTCTACAGTTTTTACCCTTGGTATTCGAGATAAGTGTGGATTTAGTTATGCAAGAAGGTGAGAGTGAAGCACAATATATAAGGTGCTTGTGCTGTGATATGCCAGAGTCTAATTTCAGCAGAAGGCACCAGCAGCTTGGGTACTGTGTTAACATTTATTTCAAAATTCTGGCAATAGTCTATCATGATTTAGAAAACAGTACATTTGGAGCCATCTACAAAGGATCTCCGCAAAAATGTGACAAAAATCTATCCCACTCCCCTTGTCCTTTTTTGTCCGCATTATGCCGTACCACCCTTTCAACTACCCCCTCTTTGTAGACGTCCACAGTTTGACCAAGGCCAACTGCCAATCTGCTGGCAGTGCCTATTATTACTATATAGCAGCTTTAAGTCCCATGTTGTAGGGCATGCATGCAGGATGAGGTCAGAATTAGTTATCACTGCCAATATAGGAAGACAGCGTGCTGCAGCAACAGACTTATTCCACTACGCCGACTTTGCGACAAAGTCCGGGACAAGTTCGCAACAAAGTCATGGACTTGTCGTGGACACAAATCATAAAAGTCTGCAACACAAATCACGTCGCCGACTTTCATGATTTGTGTCCACAACAAGTCCGCCACTTTATTGTGAACTTGTCCTGGACTTTGTCGCCGACTTTCCTCATGCATTGTAATGGGCTAAATTCCGTTAGAGCGACACAAACGGGTTTGTCGCGTACTTGTCATGGACTTTTTTGCAAACATCTCGACATATCAAGATGGTTTGTGTCTACGACTTTCATGATTTATGCCGGCGACTTTCACCGAAACTTTATGGTTTTATGATTTGTTACCGTTTGTGTCCGCGACTTTCCCTACGGGGAAGTTTCGGTGAAAGTCGGTGTAATGGAATTTGGGCTTTAACAGACAGTCGGATGGTTGAATGCACTGATTCTTTGGGCTGTGTATGGTTAGTGGGCAAGTATGCACAGCCAGGTGAGTGGATGTTGTCACATGATGTGATAGCATCTTTGCTTATTTGTAAGCATTGTTTAGAACACAGTCTGCGATATGTATACAACAGAGTTTGTGGGTTGTAGCTGATGGGTGGCAAAGTGTACCATTATCATACGAAGGTGATGATGAAGGAGGCCCGCACTGGTGGCAAACATCTCTGGCATCAAGATTACGGGTAACAAATTGTTACTGCATTCTGTCTTATGATATGTCACTTGCACATCACTGGACTGATATGTCAGCATTTGCTACTAGTCCAGTACAGCCTTCACTGGTCATTTTCGTTTTGTGTTTTCTTTCAGTTTTCACTGTTACAAGGCATTGTCTCTTATTTATCACACCAATACTCAACATTGAACCGGGTTCGTACTGAGATGGGTCAGTATACCATCTTGGCATTCATCCAGCCACCAAGGCTAACTCGACCTGATCATCCATCCATGGTAGGCAAAAATATGTACTGGAGATGGGCGTGGCCACCACTAAGGAAGAAACAGCAAGTGGTGTGTAACAGTATACAGCTTCTCTGTGACCAGGACCGTTGGCATACTGATGCAGTCACTTAAAGGAGCTGGCTGTTAATGTCCCTGGCCATCTGGCTGACTTGGGTTGTATTCTAGCTGAGTTGGGTTGAACTCTCACTGGCTTTAAGTTCTGCAAAGGGGATGAGCTCCTACTCAGCAGACCTCGGTCTGTGGATGAATCATTTCGGATGTTGTGGTCAGGTACTGGTATAAGAATGGAGCACTGCGACCTGACATGATGACAGTATTCATTGCTATGGATCAGTGCACCAAAGTCAATGGTGGCTTGCAGGTACGAAATTAGCGGCTTGTATCATATTGCTGCGTTGATCCTGTCATGCAGTGTACTGGGACATAGTTGTTCTGTCTCATCATACAGATCTTCATAAGCATCGACTACTCAGTTATAGAGTAGGCCTAATTGTCATGACTTAGGCAGTCAGCAGTGCAGCATGCTGACATATCAATGCCCCAATCAGCCACTAAGCTACTGGTACATATTTCCAATCCGGCTGGGTTTAGGAGGCTGACCTAAACATACATCTTTGTTGTGCGGTGTAACACTAAAACATAACAAATCAATATGAATGGAGATTTTTTCTGTTATGTCTTTTTAATGCGCAATAATTTTGTTGAGAAGTTTATTCAGCTTCTTTGAGAAGCCAAAGAATTGCTAAAAGACATAGTTTTAGTGATGTATTTTTAAGGATTATAGATTGTATTCCAAGTAGTAAATTGTCATATTCCATGCATGTAAGTTGTTGGTATTGCTGATGTCAACTTGTAACACTTTTTCAAATGATCTTAATGCAGCACACACGCTTTCTATTAAATCTATCTCTATTAAATGCTATCTTAAACATTTTTTTTGCTTCACACTCTACTAGCATACTGATCATATTTGAGAGTATTTACAGTTAGCATGCTATATTAAATTGGTACTGACTGTTTTGTGAGTTCAGCTGCTGAAAGGAACACATCGTTGTGGTCGCATTGAGCACAATCTTCTGCACGGTCAGACAGTCGCTGACTCCGAGCGACTTCAGCAGCTGTCCAAGCACTTTGAACACCTATATGCTGATCTTTACCCAGGTGAAGAGACTTCAGTCGTTAACAGTTTGTGATGTAATCTTGGACAACTAGCCCTAAAGTCAATCTGCAGATACAGCAGTCAGTCACTGACAGTCAGTTTGTATAACTTTGAACAGGACAAGTGAAAAACGATTAGCAAAACTTATTCACATTTACTTGTTTGTAAACAGCCTGAACAAGTGTAGGTCCAGTAATATCCATAAATTATGAAAGTCTAAAGTTTTGGTTTATCATGCAATAAATTTGTTATACACTCGCTGACCTGAGTTGAGCTAAAGAGATTGAATAATGCAGAAATATTGAAAGTTGCAAGAAACTGTGCAGAATCATCATCATCATCATTTCTGGCAAGCACCACTAAGAGTGTGTAGTGCCGAACGTAGACATCAATCTCCAGAGTGGACAGTTCTGTGCCAGGTCAACTGCGTCGTCCATATTGAGGTCGCTGGATTACAGATCCTGCTGAATGGTTTTCATCCATGTAATACGAGGACGTCCCAGTGGTCTCTTCCAGTTTCCTGCGGGGGAAGCTGTTAAGATCTGTTTTGTCCATGTTGTGTTGTGCAGAATGCATACATTTAAATGTTGCTTTGCTACTATGTTGCTGAAGTTTTGATTTTTTAAATGAATACTCATCTATTCACATGTTTAATTTTGTTTGACACTGAATTTATTGCTAGGACTGCATCGTGGTTTGTATACATAATTAGGGCTCGACAGATAGCCTCACATATTGTCAACAAAAAGCATCAACAAAGATGTTAGGTTTTTTGCTAGCTGGCTGTGTTAAGCCCAAATTCTATTATGCCGACTTTCACCGAAACTTCCCCGCGGGGAAAGTCGTAGACACAAATCATGAAAGTCGCGGACACAAACCATCTCGACATGTCAAGATGTTTGCGACAAAGTCCGTGACAAGTCCGTGACAAACCCGTTTGTGTCGCTGTAATGGAATTCGGTCTGTTACAATGCACGGGGTAAAGTCGGCGACTAAGTCCGCGTTTGTTGCGGACACAAATCACGAAAGTCCGTGTCGTGATTTGTGTTGCGGACTTTCGTGATTTGTTTTGTCGCGGACTTTGTCACAAAGTCGGTGTAATGGAATTTGGGCTTCAGCAAGGAGGCAAATGTTTGATCTGGGAGTCTCTGCTCCTTCCCCCACCCCGCAAAAGCGTCTAGTGGCGTGAACACTCATGCTACCACTGAACATGACTGATGACTGAAAAACGGACAGATTTAACTGTGGTGCTTTTCGAATAATCTTCTAGTTCTGTATGCTTTTGCGCTTTGAGGTGATGCTTTGTACTTTCACTGCAACGTGCTTCACACGAGTGACAAAAACGACAGTGACTTGCGCCGCTGGGCGTTCCTCTGTTGCTACAACCGTGCTGATAATGATCCAATTTACAAGCACCATCACCCAAACTACACTCCACTATACAAGGTTAGATTTGTTCCCATGATATGATTGTGTGATTATTACTGTTCCAATTGCCTTTCCTTGAGGGCTTTAACTCTGTTGTCTGAGTCACAGGCTTCTGTCATGTTTTAATCACAAAGGCTTTTGCAGAAAAGTAGACTGGCAGAAATTGGAAAGTATTAGTTGGAAAGCATTCTGTGACTTGTCCAATATCTACCTGATATATTGTGATGTATATTTAGAAGTTGTTTGAAATAAGGCTTGTTTTTTTAGTTTAGTATAGAGCTGCAGATTAATCGCAGTTAACTCTGTGATTAACGATTAATAAATTAATCACGATTAATTTTCTTGATTGTGATTAAAAATTAATTGCAAGCATTTTTCTTGCTTTTCTTTTAAATGGTCATGTTCTTAATTTGCGCTGGTTTGTTGTGTGGCATAACTTTTAAACTTTTAGCTGCTTAATTTGTCTGTTTCGTATATTTTTAGTAACTTTTGTCTTCATGAAATATATGGCTGAGGAGGAAAAACCAGGCAAGAAGCAGGAAGAACAGAAACCATTTTCGAATAGGAAGCTGCTGTTGAAAGGTCAACGATTGTGTGATTGATTGCGATTAAAATTTGTAATCATGTGATTAATCACAATTAAAATTTTTCAATCGATCTACAGCTCAGTCTGCTCTAGTTTAGTGTAAATGATGATATTGTGTTGAACGTTTGTCTTGGTGTCAGGTGCCAAATTCAGCAATCCTGGAGTGTACCAACTTCACCGACTTCACTGGTAAGGAGTTTATGGATCCGACGGTTGATGCAACTGTGCGTGCTACACTGCTTGAGACTGGCTATCATTAAACTGCAAATCTTTAATCTGCTGAAATTTATTTTGTTAATGGTGATGCATATTACTTTGCCCACTGCTATTACCTACTTGTTGCTTACAGCACGTCAGCATAACCCACTGTATTAGCTGTCGCTCAGATGTCCATCTGTTTGTCTGTCCATAACATGTGAAAAGCTGTCCTATCGCGCGGCCTGGGTAATTCTCACAAGGAGAATCAACTTTTAATGTTGTTTTACGACAGCAACACGACAGTTTCTTCAGTGTTAACGAACACTTTTTTTCTAAGAAAAAGAAATAACGTATTTACAGGCGATATTAACAGGCAAACGAACACAAAAAAAAGTCTCTGTACACCACTCAATGCTACCGCCTACACCTACACGCCGCTTTCGCCATTTACTCAGCCAACTCGCCCCCGCTACCGTAGCGGACAGTCCTTTTATATCCACGAACTAGGCTACGGGCAGAGAACCTGGCCCACAGGCCCTGCCCAGCCGGCAGTCGGCCAGTCAGGAAATATCTCCCGGCCCACCGCTACCCGCCAAGCCTGGCTCTGCAGGCCCGGTCAGGACACTCTCCCGGACCCCCAAACTAGCGGCGTCCCAGTGCTACACAGCAATCCTACAACAAACTAGTAAACCGTAAAACCTACAGTTAGTCAGCGAGCAAATTAGTTCCGTAGCAACGACTTAATGTCAATCACACAATTAAACGAATGTCTTGATATACACACAGGAACAAACTACTAACTACGTTACTGAATAACGGTGAATGATGTCAAACTACAGACAGAAAAAAAAATAGGAAAAGAAACGAGAGAGTCACTGGCGAGGCTCGTTCAGGTAGTGCTCGGGGAGGTCCCAATTAACTACCTCCTCCCCCAGTACGCGAAGGGCGGCGTGCAGGGCTGCTTCGTCGCCGGGTGCTGTCCACTGTTGCTCCAAACGCCGCCGGACGAAGAGTCGGCCGAGTGCGCGCCGCCGTTGCCACCAGGCAAAACAGCCGACGAAAACCCCTGCAAGTTGTGAGATACCCCCTCGCGGGCTAAGCGTGCGACGATGGAGGGCACGGACTCCCCGAGTCTCTCGGTTATGGTTTGTACCACATCGGCGACCGACATACCGCGAAGCAGGGTGTCGGCCCAGCTGGTGCCCGCTGTGTACAACCCGACAGTACGCGTGGGGACTGGAATCAGATGCAGACCGACGTCGCTAGTCGCTGGCACGGCCTGCACCTCCGCCTCTTCGGCCGGCGGATTGACGGTCTGCGCACCGGCCTCAGTGTACGTAGGCAGACTTGGAAGGCCAGCGGCCTCCCACAGCGGCCCAAAGAGAGCGTCGACATCTTGTCCGGAGCCCACGTCACTTTCCTGGCGATCCCAGCGCAGCAGGCCTATCGGCTCATCTGACGAGGATTCGTCGCCCGCCGGACGGTAGGAGGTCAATAGGCAAAGTCTGCCTGGCTGCGGAGGAGAGCGCTCCCGGGCAGGCCCCACCACAAGGCCGGGCGCCGCCCCGGCCCCTCCCTCCGCTGCAAGCCGAGCGCGGTGTCGGCGTCGTCGGCGACTGTTCATCTGTGCCATCCTTGAGCGCTGGAGAACCCCTTCTGCCTCGGAGTCGGTCATACGTTCCAAACGGCCGCCGCTGTGATACCGCAGCCGATGACTTGGCATGTGCCTTCGCAAACCGCTTTCCATCTCGAACATAATCTCACAAACAGAACATTGCCACATCTTTCCGTTTCGAACAACAGTCAATGAGCAAATGAAGTCGTCAAATCTCGCGGGCCGGCCAGCAGCGCGCCGGCTGCCAGGCTGCCGGGTGCACTCAGGCTCAGGCGCGACGGGCGGCTGTGGCTCGGAGATAGTCACGCCCACATTGTCTGCCGGCTTGCAGGCAGCAGGCGTAGAGTCCGACCAGCACGCAGGCACCTCCCCTGTGTAGTGCTGCAAACGATCAATGTGAACAATGAGGGGTTTTGCAGAAGGTGTGAGCTGAACGACTTTATTCACATCGTTAATACTACGAATGACTTTGTACGGTCCATTGTTGCATAGCATCCACTTCTTATTTAAGCCTGGCTTTCCCCTCAGCACATAGTACCATACGAGATCGCCAGCTTTAAAGCAGGCTGTCTTCACATGGCCATCGTAACGCTTCTTCATTCTGTCAAAACCAGACTTTAGCTCTTTGCGCACTACTGCATACGCTTGTCTCATGCACTCTGACACTTCGGCTACAAATTCACCTGTTGTTTCCGGAGCTGCTGGCGAAGGCATCTCCAACTGAAGCTCAATGGTAGAGCGCGGACGTCTCAAAAACATTAGAAAAAACGGACTAAAAGTGGTACTGCTGTGATATGCCGTATTATAGCCATATGTGATATACGGCGTTAATTCACACCAATTGCGCTGGTTATTGTTCACGACCTTCGATAACATTGTGTGTAGCATGCTGTGCACTCGCTCACACACTCCGTTACTGCTTGGTCTGTGCAACGTTATTTTTGACACGTGAATGCCCAACAGGCGAGCCAAATCAGCCATCACGTCGCTCCAGAACTCCCCGCCGTGGTCATGCACCAATAATTCGGGCGCACTGTAGACCAGATAAACGTGCTTCACTAGTGCCTTAGCGACAGTCAAGCTGGTCTTGTCACGAATTGGCACACAAATCAAAAACTTCGAGAAGCTGCAAATCACAATCAACAGGTATTTATAGCCGTTCTGCGAAGTCGGAAAAGGGCCCGAAAGGTCACAGTGGACCTTCTGCATCACTGCACAGCCCAATGCCTTCTGCATTCCCCCTTGCTTTTGCTTCGGCCCACGCCTTTGACGGCCGCACAAATGGCAGCGTGCCACATACAACTGCACGTCCAACATCCATCCTCTCCAGTAGGCTACCTCTTTTAAC
>Ga0056128_1011976_pt1 | contig 10641 bp, 5 predicted proteins | sample WorMetLIZISLAND2_FD_71113 | JGI IMG/M metagenome (GOLD analysis project Ga0056128, IMG submission 71113) | Marine gutless worms symbiont microbial communities from Max Planck institute for Marine Microbiology, Germany - Olavius geniculatus... ... | reverse complement strand
GGACGCTCCCGGGCGAACGTCAGGATCTCCCACAGTGTCACGCCAAACGACCACACGTCACTCTTCGACGAAAACTCGCCCTGTTATTTCATCAGCAAAAGCAATCTCGTCTAATTAATAATAATTAATAATAATTTTATTAGCCAAATGTATATGATGACATGGGCTACCGTACACTAACGCGGAAATGTGGCGGGTACAACGAGGCAAATTGTTCTTACAGATGCCCTAAATAAAACCTAAATAAAAACACATAGTATGAGGCAACAACGAGGTTAAAATGGATACATAAAAACAAATACGAAAATAAGAAAAGACACAGTAAAACCATTTAAGAAAACACGAAAAATTATCATCATCTATACAATTTGTAGTGCGCTGTTCAGAAGTAAAATAAGAGCACCCACCGGAGCACGTATGATTTGGTAAGAGGGTATAATGTAATGTAATGAACAATTGATTCAGTATCCTTCAGTTTTAGGCCTTTTAGTTTTCTGCCCATACTATATTCCAGCGGATAATATGTAAATGAGTAGGTCTAAATTGAGTATAAAATCCCAAAATGTAAAAGAAAAACAGACAGACACCAAGACATTTGGGAAATACTGATGAGTGCATGTTGAACAACTCACGAGTAAGACAGATTCCCATGCCATCCAGCGTATTGGCAGCAAGGCCTTGTCCTCGACCCGGTAGTAATCGTCGCTGAAGACGCTGCGACAGACGCCGAAGTCGGATATTTTGATGGCGTACTTGTGACCGACGAGACAGTTCCTAGCGGCCAGGTCACGATGCACCACGTTCAGCGTCTCCAGGTACTTCATGCCCGATGCTATCTGAGTCGCTATGTATATCAGACACCCATAACTACAGCAGACAAACATCAATTAATTGATCAATCGCCGGCGTCGTGGGTAGAGAAATTAAAGGCAGCAAGTTACAATTCTCCGACAAAACAACTGCGAATTTGACACACAGGAGGTTATAGGTGCTCAAGTTTTCAATTTACTCTTCCCCAAAATGGGAGATTTTAAGCCCTAAATGTTGTATTTTTGAACAGGCTAAAATGAAGGAGAATTGCTATCTAGCTCCCTGTCACGATCTCTGCAATCAATTAACAAAACTCACTATACACATGTAAATGCATATTTTTTTCTACTTTATAAATTCTTGCTACACCACCACAGACTTTTAACTGAGAGAATTTACGACTCTTGGTTTCTGCATAGCTGACGTCGTACAAACCACTGGCGGCACTGGTGATTCAACGAACTAAAAAATAGAATTTTATACTCCCGAATTTGTCAAAAGGCAAGCTCATGCACGACACAGTTAAGCAGTAATTCCGATAAACGATTTAAGCAGTGTGCGCATGTGACAGCTGACAGATGAACAAACTGCAGAGAATAAAATCGCTGTAGGCGAAATCGCTTGCGCTGCAAAAAACGATTTTGCCTATTGTTGCCCATTTCTGCGTAGTGTTGTCTCTCTCTTTCTCTTTCTCTCTGAAGTCTGTCCGTTTGTCGCCTGCCAGATTCGTGCACACTGCTTAAATAATAACCAGATTTCTATAGCGCCGTTGTGGTCGTGACTTCAGAGGCGCAACAGAGCCGTATATAGGCTATACATTGAGTACCTCAGAGTTTTTCGGTGGCTGGTAGTGGACACGGTACGACCGAGAGAGCTCTCAGCAGGGACCCTTGCCTGCAGGAACTGCCGCAAGTCTCCGTGTTTCATGTATTCCAGCACGGCGTACAGCGGCTCCGTCTCGTAACAGACTCCGATCAGTCCCACGATGTTGACATTCTTCAGACACGCCACTGTCCTCGCCTCATGGTCAAATTCCGCCCTGCACAAAACATATCTATTGCCTGCAGTGGCGGATTTAAAGGAGGCGGGAAAGTGGCCAACCCCCCTATTGACTGGATGCATCTTAAAACAAATAAATATTTAGCATAAATTCATTATTTTCGCATAAAACATTTTCTGGGGGAAGGGCACAGTCCCCTCCCCAGACTCCACCCCTTACCCTGCCGCCCACCCCTTATTCCAAATTTCTGGATCCGCCCCGGATTGCCGGCCCGGTAAAAACAAGTCTTTGAGTCTATGTTTTGTCATATTATTCATAACTGCGTTGAATATTGGTTCGTCTATTTTCAAAATTCTTTCACCAATATAGGCTACTCGGCAGTAAATTTGCAATTAGGTGATCACTGAAAATCCTATCACACCAAAAACGTGTTGCTACACTGCCCTGTAAAATATAGTCACTGTCAGCTTCCAAATAAGAGAGTTACAACGTAACTTTTGAGTACTCGTAAGATGACTATATCCCACAACGTGTTCAAGATGTTATACACTTTTTAAAATTTACGCCCTAATCAGGGCTTGCCATTTAAGGCGATCAATCGGTCGATCGCCTAAATCGATCGCTTAAACGCCCGCCAGGCGATCGATTTTTCGATCGCCTACTCGCTGGCCAACCTCAGTTATTTTTAATCGCCGTGGTAGTGGAAATTTCCGATCATCCATTTTTGTGCATCGTAATTCGTAAGTTGGTTAAGTTAAAAAGCAGACGTCAATACGAGTGGGCAATACAAGTGTAGCATTTTCGAACTAGGTCTAATAATTTTCTTACTACCCATGCTATTAGAGAAAACGCATTATAAAGCGCGTACAGAGCCAAGGAACTGAACTGAACTGACATGACGTCTTAGTTCAGCTAGCGATGTAGTTAGATACACAGCCTGCTGACAGTTACCATCACCATCGATCTATCACTCGTTGCCGTCACAGAGCCCCATTGCATTCCCCTTCCACAACTCCCAAGCGCTGTAACATGAGGTGCTAGAGAGCTGCTATATAGAGTCTCAAAATGACAGGGCAAAAGCCATATGCTAGCGATGACGCCTTTAGTCAATGTGGTTTTGTTTTTCACATATTTAATACAGTTGCTATTATTTTTGCAAAGACATAAAATAAGCCTTGAATCACCTTAATCGCTCGCCCAAAGAGCGTGACAAGTGACGTAAACGGGCCTTATTAAAGTCTTATCGTCTGCAGTGATATTTAAATCCGCCATAATCGATCGCTTATCGATCGCCTACTCTGCGCGGCGCGATGGATTTTTCAATCGCCTCTCGATTTCAAATGGCAAGCCCTGGCCCTAATATTCAATGTTTTTAATTACACTATTTCGCTAGCAAAATAACTTTAAAAATCGGCCAGTATTTAATAAAGCTATGAATGAAGGGAATTTAGGGGCTTACTTTTTATGGATCACTCCTTAGCTAGTTCATCAACGTCAGCTGTTTCACTCCACAACTCATTGGATTCTATATTGTGTAATTTCTGTTTTGTATCGAGTTCAATTTTAAGTGTCCCTTGCAATATAGGCTTGTTCTTTTCAACTCATTCACTCACAAAGTCTAATCATTATATGTAGGCCTATCATGATATGTATACGCATTACGCAATCGCTTTTGATAAATCATAGAGGCTACTGCATTCAATTTCTAACTGGAAACTGATACTTACTTATTCAAGTGAATTCACGGCAAATGAACACTGCAAGACGTGCACGTGTTCTCTCATAAATCAGTGCTACTAGCAGCAGTCTAGCAGAAAATGACGTTTTTTATACGAGAAAGTATAGGCCTAACTAAAAGTTCTAGCTATAGCCTAAGCTACGAACGGCAGCCATGCACTCGACTTACAGCATTTCTCATTCAACGCATGACTCGTCTGCGAAAACTGATCGCGACCTTACTGAAATTAATCACAGAAGAAACAATGCGTATACTAGGGCTACCACAAGCTCTTTTTTATACACGTGCTAATGCTGGACGTTTGCTGGACGTTTGCTGGATCGTGTAAACAACCCATAATATTTAGGCGAGCTGCAACAGATGACAGTGAGCGCGCTGCTTCAGCAGTCAGAATTCAGTGGCTGAGTTTGAGACGATGAACGGAGAACGCACATTCATCATCTACCATTCACTGGTAGCGATCGAATGCTTTGAAGTTTACCGCCGCTCGCTGCATTATATACTTCCATCCATTTAACGTGTGAGGCGGCGGCGGCGTCAGCTGAAATCTGACGTGGCGCTTCACGCCATTATCAATCATCATCGTCGTCGTCATATTGTCGCTATGTGACTTTCGATGATAAATACAAAAACAAAAACAAAAGAAAACGACAACGAAAATAATGCAGTTGCAGTATGACGTGCACTAATGCGAATAGAACACCATGACGGTATTTAGTTTTCAGTTATTTTTCATCCCCATCATCTTCTCTTGGTGTTGGGTCCAAAGACTAAACTGTCTATAAAGTACAGAGCTCAGCTGTGCTGTAGGCCTACGACGGTCATCAACTGCACTGTCACTAAGTTCTGGGAGGCTCGTCAGTCGTCATTTCCAGTCTGTACTATTCAAGATCGCTCGCTCTTATATGCTTTCAGTCTCAGCGTCGCAGGCGTAGGCCTATTCTACTGAACGCCTGTCGGCTACTGCCTTGAACGACAGGTATTTCTGAGCTAATGCTGCACTTTGCTATATTTTTGCTCTTGGCAACTAAAATAAAGTAAAACGAAAAATTACAAAAAAACTTAAACTAAAATTGAGTAAAGAAGTAGAAGGAACGAAAATCACACTGCGTCGTCGCCTATGTCCTAGCTACAGCGGCAGACTGCCGGCATCGGTCTGAGTCTGAGTCTGAGGTGAGAACGAGCGTTATGGTCACGCGCCGACGCCTCCCCTCTTGCCTGTCTCTGTGAAATGAGAATATTTCTGACACGGATCACGTGCCTAGACAGGACGCCAGTTCCGGCCATAACGCTGCACACGGGTCACTGATTGTGCCTGTCGTCACGCCAGCCTTGCACCATGATGGACCGAACTAAACTGACGGTAGCTTACTGCAGGATCGCTGCTCATAGCAACTGCAATTGAATTCCGGCTATGACAATATAGCCTACTTGATTACTGGTGATCATCAAATCTCGAAGTCTGCTACAGTAAATAGCATGGAAATAGGCTAGCTAGGCCTAAATAGGCCTAGCTAAATATGGAGCTAAGAGTAGCGTGCTTAAATTCATAACCTTTGTCGCAGTTTCAGAAAATATATACGTTGTTCAGTGTAAGTTAGGTTAATACGAAGGTTAAAGGTAGGCCTAAATACAGCTATTTATGGAAACCCATCTCGAAGTTGCGAAGATGATATGCCATATGGGATCACACTATAGCGTTAGGGCCTACCTGCCACTCGAATGCGATCCGAAACAGGTAGAGGCCTAAAATGCAATGCATCCCATCATCAGTAAGGCAGACCTGTATTTGATTTACTTATCCCGGATGATGCAATGCTCAGCTGATCTAGATACTGAGTTATAATAGCCTAGGATGGTTCACCTGTCCGCAGACAGTCACCCATCTAAGTAGCCACTTGACAGCGACCCGATCGCGGTAGTTGAACCCACCACTTCATGATCGCAAGTGCGACGAGTTGCAGCGATTGACGTTTATAGGATTGACTGTTTATACGGCGAGCAACAGAGATAGGGAGAACGTTTACGTAACGTAGCGTAGATGTGCAAGCGCTCTAGAGCGAATCGTAAGCGGCTTGATATACAGCATCTATATGTGCGGGGCGCTTGAGAAGTTTACCTGGCCTTGTCAGTAGCGTCTTGGCTGAGCACTTTGACGACGACGAGTGATGGTCTACAACTCGTGGAACGACCCGTCGTCTGTTCTTCGTCAGCAGCACTGCGCACTTCACACAGCTGGATCTGCAGTGTACAATAACACAACATGCTGCACTGCATACACAGTTTTGGTTATTTAACCGCTATAAAAGATACAGCAGAGCTCCGCGAACAATGTCGTCAGCTTCTGTACGTTTTTTTAAACTAGAGGGGCACTCGGAGATCAAAAACCTCCGCCAACGCTGTCACAATTTCCGTTGCGTTCTCCAGGTGACAGCACTATACAAAATACAATTTTTTTACTGATAGTATGTTTTTGTAATGAAAAACGACTTTAAAAATACAGAACTGCACTGCAGAACAACTAAGACTTAAAGGCTAAGTCACATCATTTTACGTAACTGTTATAAAACGCTAATTGGTTTTATCGAATGTTAATTTGTCAATATTCACTAATTTTCTAGCTGCTAATACATCATAATACCTTAAAAATAACGGTTAAAGTGCTCATTTTTCCCTTTTCATAGCTTCGGTAATTTTCGCAACTGTGAGTGTGACGTCACTTACGGAAGGGTTGCTAACTAGCTTTATTGCCTTGATGTCAAATGCAGCTTAATTTACGGCCAAATAGCCTCAAAAAAGCCAAATTTTTTTATCAATAGTCAGCCCACAAAAAAACCACAATATTCCAACACATCGTTAATTTTAACGCAGCTACTGCTTTCAGCGCGTCTTAGCCATCGCAATTCTGTCTGTCCGTCAGTCCGTCAACGAATAGATCAGTCAAAAACGGTGCAAGATAGGATCACCAAATTTTCACCGTCGGCTGCCCGGAAAACTCTTTAGTTTCAAAAACCGTAAAGCTTTTCCATAAATTCGAAAAGGGTCACCCCGAACAAGGGCACTAAATGAGAGGGAGTGGGCAAAATTTGTGATTTTTGGCCAATAAGTTGCTGTATCTCAGTAACGATGCGAGATAGGGCCTAGGTTACTATTAATCACTAATAGGAAGTCGTACACTGGCTTTCGATTGGCGCCAAATTCAATAACCTTGAATGACCTTGAACGCCAAAATAGAGGGTTTTATGGATTTTTGGCGATTTCGGGCTGCGACACGAGTCTATATCATTCACAAGGTGGTGCCACAGAACTATCGTTATGCGATCCAGATAAAGAATTTGGTATTTGTATATTAACTTAGCGTGAACACCTCAATTTTCAGCTAAACTATTGAACCGGAACTGCTATAGGCTTTCGCGCGTCTAGTGAGATTAGCTCAATTTTTTGTACCAATCGCTAACTTCTATTAGTGAACAGATCGACAATGAAATAATTTCTGATGTCACTTATGCATCATTACTTCTAGGCCTACTGTAAATCCGGCATTAATCTAGTAATACGGACGGATCTACTATGTTTTCAATGCGAATGTCAGTTTGTCAACAAAGCGTGCTGAAAGTGACGTCAGCAGCTATTCTGGCACGTTCGGGAGCGTTCGGCTGGCACAACATATTTTTTCTGAAAATTACTTCAAAGCTATGTTTTCATTTCATTGGATCAGCGTGTTATTAATTAGTGTTACATTCTACACATTGCCAATATCGTTTTTTCGTGCAATTTGGCCTTTAGTCGGCTATAGTTATTGGAATTTTTGGAAGCACATGGTTGAGTCAGCAGCAGTGCTGAAAAAAACTACCATATGAATTTTCATCGTATATGCTAGCCTAGTATTTTGTCCTTTAACACGTGATTCCGAAATGCAGTTCCCTGAGTGCTGGACTGCTTTCGTAATGCAAAGCGACTTTGTACTACTAGAAGACCGCATATAGGCCTAACACAGCCAGTGCTCGTATGGTAAAAAAATAAAACCAAGCGTAGAGAATAAAATGCAGTGCATCAGCTTATAACTTCTCTCCAATATCTATACTAGCATTTTGATTAAAATGGCTGCGAAATACTAACTCAACTCACGTCTAGCATTATTGCGCCGAGACTCTACATGTTAGTAATGTGAATAATGCTGGCATCAAGTTGAAGTTGCAAAAAAACTTTTAAGAACTACGCCAACCAAGTGCCGACCTATTATGCAGCCATCCGCCTGACCTTTTGCGCTGAAAACTGGCACACCGGTTTTGCGTGCCCTGAGAAACTTTCACATTTTGATTCGTATATGTCTTTTACTTTTTAATTTACGAGCCCGTACAACATAGACGAACAGACAAACAGACAAGCAGGACGCGTAGTGTGGCCAATAAGGACGGCCGCATACAACGCTTCACAACTTGCTGTGCAAAGGACACAATGGAGAAACACTGTTCGAGATATGCATAGGCTTCTAACGTGTGCTGACGTCGTCATCGTCGCAAACGTAATAAGTCAAAATTACTGAGTTACAGCAGACAGCAAAGTCTACCTCGCCGAACAGTCCCTGACCGAGCGTCTCGACGAAGCTGAGACGGTCTCGCGGGAACTCCGACAGTGTGATGCTGGCCGCGTCAGTCTGGGTGGTCGGTCTGTCGTCCTGGAGGTCCAGGTCGTTCCACGGCGGCGGAGTGCCGGGCAGGGCGGAATACACGCCACTGTCGTCGATCACCGGTCCGCCGTGGCTCAGGGCGTCGAGCGGAGGTCCCCGGTAGAACGACTGCAGCGTGCCGGGCGGTGGTGTCAGTCCAACTGGGTAGCACGGCGGAGCAAAGCGATCTGGCACCGCGTACGTAGATGTCATCGTGTCCGACAGGTAATCTAAATGACAGACACATGGGTTTTCGACAATCGGCACCAAGCTTACCTGACAGTGTTGTAAACATCACAAACCATTGTGTTCTAATCAATCAATCCAAAATTTTTAAAGTGGCTTAAGTAAAACAAACTACTGTTAGGTAAGCTTTGACAACAGATAGGATATAAATGCAGTCAGTTCAGGAAAAACTCAGTATATGAAAAGACTTTGTGAACAGAAAGATTTTTAGTTGCCGACGTTACGTCGTCCGACAGGACGTTCCAGGTCTGTGGACGGACAACAAGCAAAGCGCAAATTGCGACGGTTGTCAACTTGACGAGAGGCACACTGCCAGACGGTTTGCGGTAGCAGAACGTAGAGATCGGCGGCCAGGTAAGTCGGCGACTTAGTTGAATGGATCAGGGTACTGCGGTATGTAAGTGTATGTTTATTATGTTAAACCATAGTCTAAAGCGGGAAAAATGACTCACTCGTCAGGATTTCATAAATTGATTTCAGCTAAAAGTCAGTGTTGGGATTAGAGTTCGAGTTATTATTCACGATTTAGGCACATCTATTCAGTGAAAATACGTTCCCGGTTACAGTAGAAAGCTGTAAAAAGTTGTTTGTGCATGAAACCTGCAGCGTCGACGGGTATCCGCGTCGGCAGGTCGGGCAGCTGTCGCGTCTGAAGCACGTCGAACGGCTGCCGGTAAGAACCGTCACGTGATAGCGAGGATGACGTCACCTTGACCCCCTGGTCGTCGTCGTCATTATACAGGTCTGTGCCGCTTGGTGGCAGCAGCATCGCAGCCGCACCGGGCGAGTTGTGGCTGCCGTAGGTCGTCGGCACGCTGCCGTTCACTGAGAGCTTGCAACCACCGGATGACGTCAGGATGACGTCAGTGGCACCTCGGCCGTTGATTGGCAGCCGGGTGCTGGCCGCCGCTACGGTGCAGGCTAGCGGCTTGTCGGCAGGGTACTTGCGCAGACGCCGACGACAGACGACACAAAAGACGATGATGGCGGCTAGGAGAGCGAGAAAAGAGATGACCGTTCCAGCGACGATACCGATCAGCTGATCGTCATCATCACTGAGGTCGTTGCTCAGTCGAGTTCCACCGCTCGACCTCGTCCCAGCGTCGCCGCCTGACACAACATCCATTATTCGCGCCACATCAACGTTCTTATAGAACGATTCGTTAACGTGTGGACCTAGGCTAATAGCGTTAATCTTACCAAAATGTACGGAAAGTTTGTCATCTGTCATTTGTCATACCCCTCTAACGCCTTCTGTGCGGACCCCGACCGCGGCGTTTGAGTCCTTGGGCCTTAGTACGTGCGCCCCTTTCTTGCCTCACCTCTTCTCACGGACAGCCTGAGCAGGGTTGAGTTGCCTAGTAACGGAGTGGATTTGCCGTAGGGCGGGAACTTTGCTAGTGCTTTTAAACGTAGGCTCGAACGTGTCGATTTTAGTTTGTCTTTCCAACGTAACTGTGTAATTTTAACCTGTCGGAAAATTATCTTGTTGTTGGAGAATTTTCCTAAAAAAACAAAATTTGAAGCTAAAAATCCCGCATGACGCTTGGCACTGGGCGACATATTAGCAGCCACGAGTCGTTACATAAGACATTGACCGTCAACGAAAATGTGATAAAACCGATACTTGCAACTGTAATAGGCATACCTGTAGAGAGATTGTGATGAGTGTATGGCGACGTCACAAAACGTAACAGACAACATGTTATCCAGTTTACACAAGCTTTCGTCGATGACGCTGTCTATAGTACACCGAGTATTGTGGCTATGCCCGAAAAAATAAACTAAAAAATATATCAGCACTGATGCTAATACTGACGTTATTTATCTCGACTACTCTAGAGCGTTCGACTCGGTTGTACACAGTAAACTTATTGCTAAACTAAAACATTATGGTGTAAACCCGATTGTGATTGCATGGATATCGAGTTTTCTTGCAGGTCGTGTTCAGTGTGTTAGAGTTGGTTCTTGTCTAACTGACTACTGTGACACAGTGAGTGGTGTGCCCCAAGGTAGCGTCCTGGGCCCAGTGTTATTTGTTATATTTGTCAACGAAACATGTAACCTACTACCCTCACACTTTACCCTTAAACTATTTGCTGATGATGCTAAGCTGTACTCCACTGTCACATCCATAAACGATGCGGATGCCTTGCAGCACTGCCTGAATGTCATTTG
>Ga0056128_1011974_pt1 | contig 10642 bp, 6 predicted proteins | sample WorMetLIZISLAND2_FD_71113 | JGI IMG/M metagenome (GOLD analysis project Ga0056128, IMG submission 71113) | Marine gutless worms symbiont microbial communities from Max Planck institute for Marine Microbiology, Germany - Olavius geniculatus... ... | reverse complement strand
CGCTGTGTGTGCTGGTGCGCTGTCCTGCTGGAAGATGAATCCAGTGGGCAGCCGGCGATTGCTTGAAAAGAACGACAATTTAGTGATAATTTATAAACAAAATAAATTACTGTTTGTCAAAGCGTCATTGTGACGTCATCGGCAGTAACGTGGTAACCGATTTTTGAAAATTAAATAGCATTTTTAGCTTAAACATTTTTAATGCTGAAAAATCGGTAGACGGTCATGTTCAGAAGTCTATAATCTCGTCGTTTTTCAACAGAATCATATTTCACTTAGCAGTTAGATGTAGAACGTTTCTGTAAATAAACCTGTAAAATTCCATGTTAAAATTCCAAACGGTTGCTGAGAAAACGGCAAAAAAACTTCAGGGGGCTACTTTTTTTGCCGCACCCTGTATATGTACTAGCATTTTGGCGAAAAATATTGATGGCGAAGTAATGGTGATATTGTGAAGGCGCGTAAAGAGCAACGCAACTGTACAGAACTGATATTGTTTAGTTTTTGACGAACTGACAAATAGGCAAGCAGTAGCGCATTACAGTAGGCACCGTCTTACGGCGTCGGTGGCCTATGTAACTAACTACGCTCAAGTACGCGTCAACCACTTTGCACTTCTGCACTTGAGATTTTTCACCTTGTGAAAGACCTAACGTGCATTATAAACCCAGCATAACAATAATAATAATAATAACCAATGACCAATGGGCTCGACCGGCTTGCCCAACTAAACTAAACCATGTCAGTTTAGTTCAGTTCAGTTACGTCGCTCTGTACGCGACTAAACAACCTGTTGGACGGTGGTCTGTTTGACGTCTGTTGCAACATGGTCGTTGACGTCATCGTCGTCGTCATCAATGACTATGTCGGGTAGGTCGGTGAACGAGTCCACGACTAGCCGGTCGTCGAACGCTACGACTGGACGCAGTTGATCAAGCTCGTCCATCTGTCTCGACCACTCGTCGTCCAGGCTGCTGCTGCCCCCTGGTGACGCCAGTTCCTGGCCACTGGCCACTGGTAGAGGCGGCACGGAGGCCTGGTGACGCAAGGATGGTGGGCGGGATTTCACCGTGTCGTCTGTGTCACCGCCCCCCGTCAGCCGGCCTGACGCCGCCGACTGATCGGCACTCGTATTGCTGCTCGCACGCGACTCCTTGTTCGACGTCCCATTGCTACCGTTACTGCTGATTCCTGCAACGAGCACCATTCATCAGCACCGGTGGCGTCGTGCCCGGGGTTAAAGGTGGAAGGTAATTGCCCCCTCCCTGGGATGTTTGAAAATTGTCGGAAAATCTTCTTTTCCGAATATGTCGTCCAAAAGTGCAAAATTTGTGTCTAAAAATCCCCATTTTAGGAATTACGGGCAAAATTAAAATTTTGAACAACTTGTCAAAAATTTGCAGCTGTCTGTTGGAGTTCTATAACTACATCATCCTAACAAGCACTCGATTACAGCAGCGTCGAAGGGGGGGGGCAGAAAGGTTGGGAGCAAGACGTTGCAATGCCGACAGGCAGCAGCGAATTTCCGACAGATAAAATAAAATACGGGTGCTCAGAATGTCAACTCTGTCCCGAATTCCCGGGATTTCCAGTCTCAAATTTTGTATTTTAGAGAAAATCGACACACTAAAATTCAGTGGGAGGAGTGCGGTCAGTGACTCCCTCTGCAGCGACGTCACTGATCAAATATAAGGTAACATTTTAATTTAACACGAGCTTAAAAGCTAGCGGATAGTCTTCTTTGTCTACTAAAAATTCACGACAGAAAGAGTAAAAAAAATTAAACAAACAAATCTGCCTATACTGCAACGATGAGCAACGCGAAATTTTAGTCTTCAACTGCAGAACGTTACGGCAGTTATTATGCGGCCCTCCTAACGGGCCGCATTACGGATTTTGTCGGTCCGTGCGTGAGGTTCGTCTGTCTCGCACGGATCCCTAGCTCGACGACGAAAAGCGTACAGTAACCAGAATTTGTATCTTTACTCGTTCAGAGACTATAAACAAACCGTCGAAAGGTTGCGGTTCCTGTGAGTTGGCTTTGTCGTTGCCTTTACCACTGACGCCGTCTAACCCGTTGCTGTCCCATGACTCCAGTGCACTGTCCATGCTCTACATGCACGCAACAAATGACTACGAAGAATCACATCCGTATCCGTTACATTAATCCGGCAACAACGTCGATCTATTAAAGTGTCTATTATCTCCACGGATGAGTTTGTTTTCGTATCGTTCAGTGACTGTGTACAGATATTTAAAAAAACTTTCGAACGAGTTTTGACGAAACCAGCTTGTTAGATCAGGGTGCTGATCCGAAATTTTTATCGTTAATGGCTAGATCATAAACTGATTTTTTGTCCCAACAACCAATACAAACGAAGTATATATATGATGATTTTTGGAGATGGACGTTGTGCCTCTATGTACTCCAAAGACTAACAGCACTGACTATATTTTCGTGGGATTACAATCCGAGTCAAATGTTCCCGGATCAAGGATATTTGCATCTTTTATTTACGACTGCTACAGACAGCTGAGAGTAATACCCCGTTTAGACGAGGAAGCATACATGAAGCAAACATGAAGAAAACGTATTCAATTTACACGTGCACGACGTGTGCTCTAAGTTTGCTCCATGTTTGCTTCCTCGTGTAAACGGGGTATAAGGCACGGCAGATGCATTATGCGCTATACACGAGGACAGTTATGCTCAAGATTCCTCCAGTGTTTGACACTATTATGCACAAATGACGAAGATATGTGGTGAGTAGAAATTCGCAATAACAAATCTCAATCTGTATATCTCAAGATTAAGCCGTCGTAAACAAAACTCAATTAACTTATACAAAATTTTAAAATTCAGACAAAAAGTTCTAGATAATAAAATCGTACGTTTACATACGTTTATATTTTTACCTGTTTAAACTGACTACTTTTTCATTTGACCAATAAACTAACCAATTATTTTTTTAAATAACTAAATGCCAAACGTACATTTCATGCATGCAAATAAATACTAATTCAACGAAGACTTACGTCGTAGTATTTTCCACCATTGACGCATGTATGCACAACTCCTAGAAAAAAAACGAAAACAGCTTTGTTAGTTACTGGATGACTACATTAAATAACGATTGCGGCACAAAATTTCATGTAACTGCATCGCCATTTTATAAATTGCCTATTACCACAAAACTGGTTAATAAAACCAGAAAATGTCAAATTTCATTATGCAAAATAGTAAAAATATCACGTTAACATTATTGACTAAATTCTATCGTTCGGAAAAGTCTTGTGATACGGGTTTAAACAACGCTACATGCTTATCTATAGTATTATTCTAACTGTGAAAAAACATTCAGCTCCGCAGTAGCATTTTTAATTCACAAGTTCACGTTCGACAGTAGATTTAACTGGTAGCACAAACCGACAAACAATTTGCAACTGAACAATTGCGGCTAACATGCAGATGATGTGGGACAGGAGGCAGTGACGTCACTAACCGTTGTGGGTCCTGCCGTTGGCGGGTCGCGTGATCTTGACGGTGACCGTATCTCCAGCATTCTGCAGTAAGTGCACGGCGTCCGTAAGTGTCTTACCGCGTAAACTCACGCCGTTGATTGCCAGCAGACGGTCACCGACATGCAGCGCCCCCGTCCTACGCAAAAGATGTAATATACTCCCATTCTTTTGCTTCCGGTTGTCGTTTGTCCGTAGAAAAGTTGTGTCCGTAAAATTTTTATTAGGCTTTCAAAGATATTGGTGAGCAGTTTTTTGTTTGCTTTTAGAGTTTCAATAAATTCACAAAACTGCTAGCATCTTGTCCGTTATGCAGCAATATTTTTTACCTTAGTTCTCATAAGTATTATTTCCTGTATGACTGAATTTTTATGAGCTATTGTCAAGGCCTTGGCCTTGAATGGCAGGGCCGCAGAACCACCATCTATCAATAAAGGTAAAGTATTGCTATACCCCATTAAAAATCCACTACGGGGATAGAAATAAAACAACATATTGAAAAGGGAAAAAGCCACGGATACACAATGTTATCTTTTGGGTCCAAACAACTATGAAAAATTTCATCAAAAATCAGTTCATTTATTCTTCAGCAATTCAATGAGCACACAAAATTACTGACGGATCTAACTTCGTTCAGCAGAAATAAAGCGGAAAAGTCAGTCTTTAACAGTCCAGTCTTTAACGAATAACAGAAAATCAGCTGTTATTAACGACGCTAGGTAGTAGTGCGGCTTACTTCTGCGCGAGTCCGTCCTCCGTGAGACTGGATATGAAGACAGGATCGAACGGTTCCTCACTGCCAGAGATCGTGATGCCGAGAGGACCGGCGAACTTGGGCAGTTCCACGGTGTAAGTGATCAGATGTGTCGGGTCAGGCTCGTCTGCACACCACACAACCACTGCATAACACAGATGAAACACTCGTGGCAATTTGATCCACATTTGGCAAACGTTTTGCTGAAATTCTGCGTTCTACAAAAATACTTACTTGCTAAACGTGACGCTGATCTTCATTTCTGTAGCTCCAGTTTACTCTGCAATAGTACGTTGTCAAGACGCACGCTGTCCAGTACAATTTCATTGTCCCGTGGGCCCGATTTCATTGTTTTTTCTTAATGTTATTTACTTCTCTTATGACGCTGCAATGATCTGAAATTTGAAAAGCAAATTTATCATAAAATGTTTGTCAATTCGTCTTATTATTACAGAAAGCTGAACAGAATGCCTTATTTAATTCTCTCAGTTACCGTTATATATCAGTTACTAATTTACCAGTTATAACAGTAGTCTATAATCTGCAGAACTGATTCTCCGTGCTGAAACTAATTACTTAGTACTAATTATCTTAAACTAGGAAACCAGTCGCAGTCTTGAACTTGTCATTGTCGGTAATAGAATGCATATTTTAACGTTTTTTAACTGAATAGGTCTGGTATGACATACACAACAAATATGCAGAGAAACTTTACCGGCGAAATTTTCATCTTTCTTGATGGTGAGCTTGACAATGTCGTGTGTGTCTTGTAGCACGCGAGCACTATCCTCTAATGTGCAGTTGTCCAGACGCACGTTGTCAATGGCCAACAGTTGATCACCCGGTTGAATCGAACCAGTTCTGTAGCACAGCACACCAGCACTGCCGTTCACTGTATCAGAACTGACAGAGACAACGTTAGGATTCACTGCAGTTAAAGGTTAAAGATTTGAATATAGTTCTTAATGAGCGAACCCATCTCAGAGCTACGGAGCGTCACTTGTCATGTGGGATCACACAGTGTTACCTGCCACCCGACAGAGGTGAACGCGGCCCGCCTTAACCTCAGCCAGATAGGCCGGTACTCGATTTACCTACCCCGGAGGGATGGAAGGCTGAGTTGACCTAGGCAGTTGGTTACATCCCGAGATGGTTTACCTGCCCACAGGCAGTCACCTATCGCAGTATTAACCGGGCCCGGCGTACAGTAACTTCGCTGATCGGATCAGATGCGTTACCACTACACCACGCCTACCGCCCAGTATAGCAGTATAGCTATAGTTGACGTTTAATAAATTGTGACACTTCTTGCAATAATCTGCTTATTCAGCAGGGTTATGACAGTCAGACGCTCCTATCTGCAGCTGTTTTTTCACATAACTGTAATTGCACTACCTAACCGACACGAATATTGGGGGTATGCTCAGTGTCATACGAAACGTCCCCATATTCCACTAAAATTTCTTGACACCACGTTTTCGAAGGCCGTGCAGCTTATATTATTACATAAACGCATTCAAATACAGGCCTAAATTGATACAAAAATACCAGTCGACCGCTGAATTGGTGAAAAAGCTGCTAAACAATGCACTGGAGACCTGTGAGCAACGCTGCCTTTCTTCACATCCGAAATAATAAGATGTTGTCCTGGACGACGATTTCTTGGGCCTACATACATGCCACACGGTACAAATTGACTGATTAGATAGATTATTTTTCCAGAAAAACATATGCACCGTTCTTATAGAATAAAAATCAAATACTCGAAAGTAAACATCGCATATGAAATGCACCGACAATATAAAAGTGAGAGTGTATGTAGCTTACTGCTGATTGTTATTCCGAGCCCGGCACCTCTCTTCGCTAACTTCACCACGAAAACACCACTGCTTGGAATTATTGATTCTGCACACAACACGCTCAATGTCAGTCTCGTTGTTAGCTTTGACAAATGCAATAACATTGTCAGTATTGCATACTTCATTTCATCAACCTAAAAACAGATAAAACCGCCAAACGCTTAGTAAACTCAGTGAGTCATACCAATATACAGTGTAGCAGCAGCAGCAGCAAAATTATACAGAGCGAAACAATTATAATAAATTTTGCAGTAATATTCTCAAAACTATTCATTGAAATAAAAAAAAGTTTAAAACAGTGAAATGATGACATACCGGCAACCCTGAATTCGACGGTTAAAATCATTTTGACTGGAGATTCGGCGATGAATGCATAAACCTCGTCCATGGTCCGACCTTCCAAACACTGGCCGTTGACAGCAATGATGCGATCACCTTCTTGTATCACTCCGCATCTGCAATTAGACAAATCATAAAACATCAAATAGAACCAGCAACTTTAGCAGCTTGTCAATACATCAGCCAGACCATTAGATCACTAGAACTTGCAAGCCAGCGATCAGCAGCAAGACGACCTTCTGTCGTTCGTTTGAATGTTTTGATAACGTGCAATTAACGAGATTAAAACTGATTGCTAAACAGCCGTAGTTTTCAGGTGACTTCCTAAAGAAAACGAAAAGACGACATAGAACAGGTCTACCTTTCGACAGGACCTTTGGCTTCAATGCAGCTGACGACGGGCGGTTGAGCGAGTACCGAGTTCTGTAGTGCAGTTACTCCGCCGGGGTCGATTGCCATGCCGTACGCAGCGGCTCCACCTAGCGAGCGTCTGTGTTGATCGGCGAACAGCATCACTTCGGTCGTGTCCAGGTGACACACCTGTGCCGCAGGACTGTACGCCACCACCGTGCTTGTACCTACGATGCATTACAACAATCACATTCTTTGACAGTAATGTAAACAGGATTTCTTTCAACACCAAGACGGTTAAGATTAAGACTTTTCATGCAGCATCAACTGTTTCAACGTATTAATGTCACTTCAATCTAATCCAATACCAAAAAAACATTTGTAAAGCGCATCTACGCAGTCTCTAATGCATAACAGTAGTGTCAGTAATTGTCAATATCTGCAAAATAAAAATGTATTTAACTGCTGCCTCTCTCTCCCTCCCCTTTCTTTTTTTCTATCTAGACGGGTGTTTATGGATCAACACACGTGACCACAAGCTCAAACCAGTCTTCACGATCTTGTGACACTTCCACCAGTTCATCGGTCTTCATTCCGGTCAACCTCTCGACATAGACCACATAGTTTAGTCGAGGACAGCCACGTCTTGTTGTGCCATGAGTTGACTGATATAGCTCAAAAGTACTGCATGCGGAGCCTTCGGGGTGGATAGGTTGCATTTGTCCAGCGCTGAGGCCGTATCAGCTCAGCCCAATGCGCAAAGTATTTTAGTCATAAAACAGCAAATATAAATGTGCAAAACATCAGTTTATGCACTTGTTAACGGCAACATTGAAAAACTCGCACATCGAAAACACCAAAAATCACAAAAAGTGATATTGTTCAGCAGCACATTGACACACAGTCAGTGTGATGCGGACAGTATCACCTTTTTGTGATTTTTGCTGTTTTCGATGTGCGAGTTCTTCAATGTTGCCGTTAACAAGTATATAAACTGATGTTTTGTACATTTATGTGTAGGTAGTAGTCTACCGGAGATGGTAGAATGTCGACCGAGACTGTCCCAGGCAGCGGACCGATCCAGCGAGCCAAACGCTGCGCCGTGATCTGTCACACCCAGCCGACTGTAGGCTCCGTACTTAGCAACCGCTGAGCCGACCTGTGTTGTCATGGACGCGCAGGTACCGTGCGACAGAATACTGGAACAGGCGCTGTTCAAACTCACACTGGAGAGTCTTCGACCTGCGAGCCCATCTGACATCAAACATGGTTTGCTACTGTTAAATTACTGTGGGAATTCGTATCGTATGCACAGAGACAGAGTGTTCAAAAGTGAATAGAACGACAGATATTGTTGTAACGCTTTGAAACAATGAAAGATTAAAAGAACGTATTTGATCAATTTTGCATTATACAATTTACATTTCTTGGTTGCAATACATTTCACTTCTTCCTCAACTACAGCGCCGAGAGCCCATTTGAAAGTTCGAATTTCAAATCCATAAAACTCTGCAAAATTTAAGCCGAAATTAAATATATGGGCTCAAAAATTGTAACTGTAATCTAAAACTGTAATTAGATGAACGCAAACTAACATAATCCACTATTGAATTTTTACCAGTAATCAACTGCGGTTACAATAATGAGATTTAGTGATTGGTTGCAGTAATTAATTACCCCATGAAGTGATTATGGCATGAAGTCTTAGGCCTATACATACTCCAGAGTGCGGAATTATCTAGCGGTGCGGACGGTGGGGCGTCGGGTGACTTCTGTTCATCAATGGACGGCGCTGTGGACACAGGCAGCAGTTCGGTCTCAGAGCGAACCAGTGCCGCAGGAACCACCTCCAACTGGATCTGACTCCCGGCCGCCGCCGTCACCAGTCGGGACGCCTCGGCCACTGGAAGACTGTCCGTGAACGAAACACCATCAGCGCTCAGTACGTGATCGCCCACGTGCAACGCGCCGCATCTGAACACACAGGTAGAACGCAAACGTTAAGATTCAAATCGCCCCAAACAAGAAAAGCCCAGCTAACGCAAAGGGGAACGCGCGCCAGCGGTGCATGTTTGAACGCCTGGTGCGAACAAAATCTAAGCTCGCCGATCTCAGCAATTGACAATAAGTATCTATAGGCCTGGCGTTTCATTTACACTCGCCAGAAGACGTGACCGGTCTCGCGCAGCCGTATTTGCTAAAAATCGCAAATTTTTTCCGTTCTTTCTTATTTAGCGCCCTCGCTCGGGGTGTCCCCTTTTGAATTTACGGAAAAGCTTTACAGATCCTGAAACTAGACTCTTCCAGACAGCCGATGGTGAAGATTTGGTGATCCTAGCTTGTATCGTTTTTGATCGATCCACCCGTGTGACGGACAGACGGACGGACAAACAGACAGACAGACAGAACTGTGATGGCTAAGAAGCGCTACAGCAGTAGCTGCTGTCGCGCGTAAAAATCACAAACGTACCGAAAATAGGGCAGAAATGTTAGCAAACATCGAGTGAAAACGTCAGTAGTTATTTAGTTGCAATCTTACTCTGATACGCCAAGACAAGTAATCAGAAGCATGTATATACGAAACAAAGGTCAACGTGATTAAACTAAAACGTTTTTGAGGCCCGATGACCTTGAACTTGGATCTTTGGCACATCGGTTACTCCTAGCACGGAAAACGTTCGTGCGACTTTTAGTTTTTCTGCGTCTTTTTGTTCTGGAATTAGTAGTCCGTACTTGACAAACGGACGAACAAGAACTACAAGACGGCCGCATAAACGTCGTGACTGACCGGTCGGCGATGCTGGCAGGTGCGACAGAGTCAATGTAAAGAACACGGCGCCCTCTGTAGCAGCCTTGCGTCAGAGTTATGCCGAGTGGATTGCCCGGCAACTTATCGATCTCGACCAGCAGCGGACCGCTCGCGTTTTGTACTACTTCTATATACGTACACCACACGTCAACATACATTTGCAAAGAGATAATTGTAACGTATCGTACATTGCAGAACCGACAGCTGGGAAACGTATAGTCTGCTGCTCGAAACCAAAGAGAAAACAATTGAATAAAAGTTAATAAGAAAGTGTTGAACTTGAAAATCTGTTGTCAGTTAGCTTATAAGCCACGCTAGCATATACGCTTCGTCGCTTGTCACACGCACGTTTCAAAATTAGAGCTGTCAAGGCGTTAATTTTTTTTAACGCATTAATGCAGAGTGTTAATTTTTTTAATGCATTAATTAACGCGTAAATTAACGCACCCAGTCCCGTCGAGATGGAGAGTAGGAGGTAAATTACCCCGGGTTCGAGACGTTTATTGGACCTGCCTGTAGAATATAGAAAGTTAGAAAAATGAAAAAAAAAGTTTTAAAAACACATATAATTTTTATTTTTTAAACGTATTTACTATTTAGACTATTTAACTATTACAATATTTTATTTTAACGGTTAATTGCTTGAACGAAGAATTTCTCCTCTCCCGTCGCCTATTCTTCTGCTTACCTCTTTATTTCTCTGACTTCTAATACATGTACTTGTTGCCATTATGCCTTAACGCAAAACGTGTGTAGACTGTTGAGCATAGTGTTCAGAATTTTTTACGTCCGCAGGTAACTTACGGGATGTTTACACCATCCAGCAAACGTCCAGCATTAGCACGTGTACTTTGAATACATTTGCTGGAAGTTTACTGGACGTTTGCTGGGTCGTGTAAACACCCTATTAGACACAAACGAAGATGTTGCGCAAATGTTTCAGTTTAAACGTGTAACGCCGTGGCTACACGCACCAATTTCCTCGTCCGAAATGTTGTCCGACGTGACCGG
>Ga0056128_1011973_pt1 | contig 10642 bp, 9 predicted proteins | sample WorMetLIZISLAND2_FD_71113 | JGI IMG/M metagenome (GOLD analysis project Ga0056128, IMG submission 71113) | Marine gutless worms symbiont microbial communities from Max Planck institute for Marine Microbiology, Germany - Olavius geniculatus... ... | reverse complement strand
CTTGCTTTGTCGTTTTTTGCTTCTTTGACAAGCTTTGTTTTGTCGTTCATCATTTTTTCTGTACCATTTTTTTGGCCGACCGTAAGTAAGTATACGACGGGTGTCGTCTCATTTCGCCTATCTCATTTTGTGTTGTATACTTACCGTAACCTTAACCCTAACCCTAGTTCAATTTCGGTTGGGGCTCTGCAGTAGATCCAACTGGGGGAGCGATTAGGCGAAATGAGATCAGGCGAAATGCTACGACACCGGTTTCCTATTGGTGGTCCATTGGAACCATGCATCTATCTTGCACTGTTACGTAGATATAAAGCCTCAAAGTTGCATTTGTCCATGTTAAAGGCCAAAAGTTCACCGTGCATGCTCCGTGTCACATGACCTGTAGGCAGGGGGTCCAAAATTACCACATATTTGGAATTCCCAAGTCCATATTGCCTATTCACTATACAACTTCTATGAGGCTATGATGACGATTAAGGGTCGTTTGTAGGTGAAAATTTTATACATAGGCATGTTTTTCGAGGCCAAAACGTTCACCGCACATGCCCCGTGTCACGTGACCTGTGGGTAGGGGGTCTAAAATAACCACATATTTGGAATTCCCGAGGCCATATTGCCTATTCACTATACAACTTTTATGAGCCTACGATGACGATTAGGGGCCGTTTATAGGTGAAATTTTTATACAGGAGCGTTTTTGGCCGAAAATTTCTGTTTTTGGGCCCAATTTTCGACTTTGGGGGATTTTTCAGGGGTTAGATATTAACTTCAAATTTCGGTTCCTGAAAAGGTTTGACCCTTGTGTGAGGCCGTGTTGTTCGAGCCATCGCACGTGAAAATCCGCTGGGCGGTTTGACCTGTAGGTTGGTCAACGAAAAAAATTATATGTACTAGAAAAATGTTCGTTATATTTCACCCATTTGCCGAGAAGCCCCCAGTTTACGGATTTGCACGAAATTTTGCACAGGGGGTCGTCTCAAGGACATAATCACCTGTTTCAAATTTACTGTCGATCGGTTGAGGGGTTTCAGATCTGCGCGGGGTCGAATTTTGCCATTCTCCCTTGACTTAGCCGGTCACCATTAACACAGGGCTGTGCTACCGCATGCCTGTGATGTACAAATTTATAAGGTGCTTTCCATTATACGTCCAAAAACTAAAAACTAACAGTGCTTTAGCTTCAGGGGTTTGCCCCCTGACCCGCCACCAAAGGTTCTGCCCCTGATCCCCGTGGGGAGCTCTGCTGCCATTCTCGCCATAGGGCAGTGCCCCCCAGATATTGTGGACTAGAACCACCACTGCACGAAACTATATTTGCAGAGCTATAAACATCATATGGTAAGAAATAATTGTAAACTATTATCATTGGGCCTCAGTAATATCAATAGACACTATACACGTGGACAGCGTTTGCAAATTAGGCGTATCATAAATTAAATTATGTCTAAAACACATCTTTCATTAGGCATTTGATTGTGTGGGGTCCGCGTATTAGTAGTCCGCAGTTTGCCCACGGGTCTGCACTGGCGGTTCGCAGGTTTTGGTCTGCAGTTTGCATGTTGGCCGGTCCGCAGGTCCGCACTTTACCGCAGCCTATAGGTAATAAGTGGATGTGCGGATGTGGCAATGGGTAAAAGGTGGATGAAATCTGTGGATGTGTGGGTTAAAGATGGATGTGGGTACAATTACACTTATTTAGACCAGCTTCATATTTCACCAGTGAAATGAACTCGTCAAGTACTATAAAAGATGTCATCACAGCACTGTTCAATTACTTAACGCAAATACTAGAAAAAAGCACTTTGAAGTACCGATCTCACTATTATTATATATCAACCACTAAAACATTGCATCATTACCAAAAACATAGAATAGCTAAGCGTCAAAGTCGTGAACTTTAACATGAAGTAAGTAAGTAAGTAAAGTACTCCAAAAAAAATGCTTGCTGCAGAAATAAATGCAAAATAAAGTTAACTTCAAAAATGAAATAAAAAATAAATTTAAAATAAAATATAATGTGGTAAAAATTCAAAATACTGAAGTGATGTAAAATATTGAATTTGAAGTGATATAAAATAGAACAAATTCCAAAAACTTTAAAAAGTGGGATGATAATTCAGAAAATTCAAAAAATTAAACAAAGTAAAAATCAAAAATCAAAAATTAAGTAAATTTAAAATAAAATGAAATTTAGATGGATGAGTATTTCATGTAAATTGGTAGCAAATAACAAATAGAAACAAAACATGGAATATTTTTTTTGTGTTTACTTAGCTGATATTTGTCAAAGCAGTGTGCATTGTGTCTACTGTGTTGCATCTTGTTGTCGGTAGGAATCAGACGAGTATGCAGAACGATGCTGGAGAATACGTCGATATGTACATCCCACGAAAATGGTTGGTGATTTTTCTGGCCAGAGTAAAGGTTGCATGAACAGTTGATTTTTATGGGTGGGGCGTAAAAAAATATTTGTGCTTCCAGTTCCAGCCAGCAAAAAATTAGGGACAGGGGGTGGTGGGAAATTTTATTTTTTTATTTATTTTTATATCATGACGTGTCATGTAATATTGCTCAACAGCTCATTAAAAACAAACTCACACCCTAAGTAGTACTCACAAGAACTTAAGCAAAGATAATGCAACATTTCAGGCTAGATGCAAACAGTATTTTTCAGTAAAATTTTGGAAACATACTAAAACTGTGCTGATCTGTTTGAAGGACAATAATGCAGTTTTTTAGGGATGGACGCCAACTGGAAGCACAAATTTTTAGGCCTGGTTGTTCAGTGTGCACCATGCTATTACAGCAGTAAATAATAAACCATAAATAGTAAAAAACCAGCTTAGCTGCCAGGAAAAGTGCTGTAATTTTGTTAGACTAAACGATTGGGTGCATACCCTGTGTTTTGGTCAATGCTCTTTTGCTGAAATTATCATGATGTAAATAGAAAAAATAAATAAACAAATAAATGTATGCACTGGTAAAGCACCGTAATGTCGTCACTTCAAAGCTGATAATGGTCAGACTATTACAGGGGACAAACACTGTCAACAGACTGTCTGGTGTCAGAAGTTAATCTCTAAAGTAAACATGACAGTAATGTTGTAACAAATTATTTTGCTCCCTTGGAAATTAAACCCATAGCTGTATAGGTTTAATGCTCGACCCTGTGCCAGTGAACCTCAGGGACAGTGCAGAAGTATTTATATGTTTGTTAGTATGTATGTTATAATTCTTGTTCTATGGTGTTGCAGTTCGGCAAGCAATCGCATCATATCAGCCAAGGACCATGCCTCCATTCAGATCAACATTGCAGAGGTGTGAACGCGAAGTGATGGCTTATGGTTTATCTAATCTTTCTATTGACACTAATAACTGTTTTGATGTCTTTGCGGATGCGGATGCTTCTTGGAAGAAAACAAATTCTTTAACGCAACGTTTCTATTTTCTAGTAACAATGATATTACAAAATTCCACTTGCATTTGCATTTTTTTGCACATACCACATTGTTAAAGGCTGGTCCTGGGTTCCAGTAAATTTTTAACATTGTTACTGTTGCTGGTAGTGCAGACGTGGACGCCTGACAGCTTAGTTTTGCGAATGCTGACACTACTCTACTGATGCAGACCCAAAATTCTAGGATCCACAGATCTCTGGTGTCAAAATATGGCAGACTTTCTTTTGTGTTAGTAGAGTACTGTTTTATATTCTTAGCTTTCAGTGATCGGTAGTTTGCATGTATCTTTTTAAGCGTTATAGTTTACTGCATTATGCGATTGTGATGCCATGTTAGTCCGGGATCCAGACCCTCCAAAATTGGAGGTAAGGTACAGGGTTTTTACAGGTCAGGGAAGACTGGAAAAAGTCGGGGAATTTGTGGTCAGGGAAAGGTCAGGGAAAAATATTTTTTTGAAAAGTCAGGGAAAATGATCTTGGATCATGCAGACTGCAGATATCTGTGACTTTTTTTCGTTTCCACATATTAAAAATTAGTCAAATTTGCGACTGCCATTGAATGTCCAAAAGCCAAAAATGTTTCAGCTTCAGGGGGGCTTTGCCGCGACTCCCCGACCTGGGACTCTGTCGTTTGCATGTTGCTCCATCAATACTGTTTTATTACTTTATGATATAGTGTACCGTTTCTGACATTTGTGTGATTGGGTTATTGTTTCGATAAGGTCAGGGAAATTGTCATTCCGTGATTGGAAAAGTTAGGGAATTTTGCTACAGAAGACCTGTAGGAACTCTGAGGGCCGGTTCATGGTAAGTTACATTTTCCTCTTTGCATTTTTCTGTTAGGTAGCTACCTTAGGAGTTGTGTTTGGCTTGTCTTAACGAAAAAACTCATTGCAAAAAAAACTCTGGCCAATGTTGTATATGTAACTCACAAATTTTTGACCATATAACTGGTTCCAGTGTTTTGGCCACCACCAGTACTTTATTTGCTTTTACATGTTTTCTATGTCAGGGAAAGCCAAGGAGTCTAAAAGTACCAGAGTGCAAAAGTTAACAAAGATGCAGAAAAAAATTTGAACTGTTGTATGCAGACTGCATACTACAGTTCAAAATTTTTTCTGCTCACTTCGCTCGCAGATTATTTGTACCTCCACTTTTAAACTTGTTCCGCCGCCCTTTTTTCTGCTGTGATTGCAAGCGATTGAAAATCAACACTGGTACTACGGTTGAGCTTATGGCATGGTTGTCGTCCATCCATCTTTCACGAATGTATTGTGGCTAAGCATTAGGTTGTAGAGGAAAGCTTTTCACACAAATAATATAGCCATGTGCCTTAAACTTTGGCATGCAAAATTTCAATGCTTTAGTGCAAGAACAGTGCTGCTGGTGGTAAGACGTGAACTAGTTATTTGCCTAAAAATTGGTGGAGTGCAAATGCAAATAGAACCCAATTTTTTTTTCTTGCAATGAGTTATTTCGTTAAGACAAGCCAAACACCGCTCCCAAGTTTGTTACCTAACAGAAAAATGCAAATAGAAAAGTGTAGCTCACCCATGTGTGCTAAAACCATTTTAGTGACTTTTTGTGGCATGTTGAATAAATGTAATATATATATTGAATAGTTAGTTCTAATTAGAAGAAAGTTGCTGTAAAGGTGATTCTTGTTGTGTTTAGGTCGATGAGAAAACTGGGCGCATGACAGGTCAAAACAGGACATACGCCATCTGTGGCAACATACGACGAATGGTGAGAGCATTAATACTATCATCATTTGTTATATAGGTTTTCTGATGATCAATCAGTCTTTCATACAAGGTGCTGGCTGCTGTCTTTGAACAGACTCATAGGCTGTCAGGTAACTTAACAAGTTGACAAATTCATAAAAATACAACCTTTGTATTCATTGTTATTTTTGACATTTCGTTCTGACGAAGGCAGCAGCGGTTGCCGAAACGTCAACAATAACAGTGAATACAAAATTGTATTTTGATGAATTTGTCAACTTATTGAGCTGGCTGCTGTATTAAATCTGTCATCAGAACTGTATGCATAATAACGTGCTATATCGAATGATATAGACCATGATTTAACATTTGTTTCCTCTGCTGAAGAGACAGGTTATTTAAAACATTCAGTTGTTTGTTATTAGTCAACAAGTTACAAGTGGATATTTGTGCAATTTTCCGGCTGTTCTGGGACTGGCCTGGGAACCATTAAATTACGTGGTTAACCATCGCTGGAAAGGATCTGGAAAAGGTATTTAAAAGTCCTTGATAAGTTCTGGATTATTTTTCTCCAAATATCGTGGTCACTGTGGTTATGATAATTGTTCACAGTTGATAGTCACTGGAGTAGAGCAGATATAACAGTACAGTGCTGGCTGTGTATATTTAGGGTGAATCTGATGATTGTCTTATTCAGCTTGGCAAACGTGATGGCTTGATAGCAAAGTAAGACTCTTACTCTGTTCTCCAATCAGGGTTCCTACAGGTCTTTTGTAGCAAAATTCCCTGACTTTTCCCGTCATAGAATGACAATTTACCTGACCTTATCGAAACAATAACTTTATATCACAAATGTCATAAAGTAATGAAACCGTATTAATAGAGCAACATGCAAACAACAAATGTCCTGGTTGAGGGGTCAGGGGGCAAAGCTCCCTGAAGCCGAAACACTTCTAGCTTTTGGATGTTTAATGCAAGCTGCAAATTTGCCTGATTTTTAATATTTAGAGACACAAAAATCACATATCTGCAGTTTGCACTATCCAACATCATTTTCAAAAATATTATTTTTCCTTGACCTTTCCCTGACCACACAAATTTCCTGACTTTTCCAGTTTTCCCTGACCTGTAGGAACCCTGTCCAATTTATGTGCGAGTTTTGGTGTAAAGTACTGTTTTTATACATAACACTGTGCCTTGATTGGAACCTTTATATTGTTTACAGACAGTTATTTGATATGAGCATTAAATGAGTATATGAGTATCTGTTGACACTAGTGTTCATCGCAGGAGGGGTGGGGGGAGAGAAAGAGGAGGAGAGCAAGGTGGGCGATTACTCTATTCTTCAATAAATGTACCAGGTCAAGCGTATCTTTTTGCCCCTTAAAGTTTTAGCAATTTTATGGGCTCTTCCATGCCCAGAATGCGCTTGCAGCCAAGACTTGCCTAGACGCTGCTGGGGGAGCTTGCAGCATTCCCCAAGCCTGTTAGCTGATGGGAAGCGACCCACTTCCCCAAGAACCCCACCCCTGCTGTCGACCTTTGGCCTTGATTTTTGGCCCTTTGGGCGTCAGAGACCCATGTAAGAGTCGACACCAATTTGCCTCGGTTTCAGCCACCCCCACCCAAAATAAATTTGTATTTATGTCATTGCCTGTTGAAGCTGTTTGCTTGTGGCTAGTGGCTAATGTCTCATCCACGCTGGCTACATGTAAGACATTCAGCATGTTTTCCCAGTGTGGACAGAAGTCACAGAATGTTCTGCATGTATCTTGTATCCTATCAGTGACATGTTGACTGTAGTTCTTTCTACGTGTCCAGAACATGTACAGCATTTCACATGTAGAACCTTCTGCTGCACATGTAGCTTCCTACACGCAGAGCTTCATGAAGGTCATTCAAAAAGTTCATAGACTGATACAGTAAGAGAAGATATTCAGATCATATTTTGCCACTTTTCAACATAGTCTTCACTCTTCTGCATCTGAAGTGCACTTGGTCCAGCATTTCTCCAAAGCTCAGATTGCACTGTAGAAAAAATATTTAATCTTGGTCTTCTAGCCAGCAATTTGCCATGCAGGTTATGAGGAATATTCAAGTATGTAGTCTCAGTCTGATATAGATGGACATTATAAATGTCATCGGCATTGTGTTACTGGTCAATATTGCACGACTTGTTATTGGGCTACAATTTAACATCGTGAAAGGAAACACATTTTCTGATGACAGGGACATACCTGCAGGTCACATTGCTGGCTGTCAGACCAAGATCAAATTTTTTCTACAGTGGAATGCGAGCTTTGGAGTAATGCTGGACCAGGTGCATTTCAGTTGCAGAAAAGTGTGTTGAAAAGTAGCAAAATACGATGCGTAATTGAAAGAAAGACATAATGCATATCTCTTCTGGTTAACTATGTCGGTCTACAATCTTTTTTAATGCCCGTTGTACAATGTACATGTAGACAGTGTGGACTCGGTATAATGTGTGCATTTGTGTGTCTTACAGGAACTACTAGAAAAGTCAATGATCAACACTTGTCTGTTGCTTGCACAATATTTTCCTTCCGAGACTGTGACATTGCTGAATGTGCAGCCATGTCTTTGCATGGTGTTAATAAAATTACTTTGGTCATTAAAATTACTGAATTAAATACAGATTTGACTGTTGCTGTCTGTTATTCGTGTGTTTGCAGCTTAGTACTATCGTTGTTTAAGAAAATGTTTGTCAGTTGGCCTTTCAAAAGACTTAGCAGAAATGGGAATTGTGAACATTGTAACAAAGATGTGCGAATGGGATTATTCTTGAGAAAGTAACAAAAAAACTAAGCATAGCTTTAAAATGCTAAGAAGAAGATGTTAGTTTCCCACTTGAGAATGTCCTTAGGAAATCTAACTAAGATATCAGTCATGTCTCAGCTAAAGTAATTGTGAAAAGGTATTAACAGATTGCAACTTTTGTGCATACAAAAACTAACTAGTGAGTAGACAAAAATTGTGAATCTGATAAAAAAAAGTAATAAAAATTAATTACAAAATTTTAAACAATCACATGATTAATCGTTAACTACGTGGCATAATGTCTGCAAAAATAATGAACATCTGTGACTAGATGAACATTGCACGAGAGAATGAAAATGAGATGTGAGATTAATTAATGGTTACAACTGACATAAGCACATAATATCGTTAGTGCTAGGTGTTTTAATTCATACCTACTGATAATATAACTTACAATACCTACCCAAACAGTTGATTGTATACTGCAAGGCTGAAAAACCTACGTTTTTGAAGAGTTTTAAAATTTTTTTCGATACTTTGACACAAAATTACGACACTGAGAGCATCAGTATACACACCATTCTCCCTGTCTCATTTTCTGTATGCATTAGTCTAATTAGCTAAAAGTAAACAAAATCTACCACCTTATTGAGTAAACTTCTACCTGTAACATAAGAAAGGTAAAATTTGGACTTTTGAGCATTATTTTAGGTTTTTCGATATCTGAAAGAAATGGTTGTTTTCAAACTAATTTTCCAGCCCTGGTTTTCTGGTACAAAATATACAGAACTGAACGGGCAACACCAGATGCACACAGAAAGCACGTAAATCTGTTTTGAGATCAATGACTGACATTAAACAACTGCATTCAGACAAATATATCAAATACATCTATACAAATAAATGTATAACTACACATATATGATATGTTATGAGATATAAGTGAAAAATTGAGGGAAATAACAATTACGGTTGACACTTATGAAAATTAATCGATCAAAATATTCACGTAGTGCCCACTACAGAGGCCTAATCAGAGGTGCAGGACTGACGGAGGTTGGTAGTATTACTTTCGGCAACAAATTAATTAGGCAGAAGGCATACAAGAAACATAATATTGTGCTCAGTTTACAGCCAGTGGTCAATGGTCCCGCTAGTGTTTCATTTTTACGCGCGAAAGCAGCTACTGAGCTGCTTTCAGCGCGTCTTAGCCATCGCAATTCTGTCCGTCTGTCACACGGGTGGATCAGGCAAAAACGGTCCAAGCTAGGATCACCAAATCTTCACCGTCGGCTGCCTGGAAGACTAGTTTCAGGAACTGTAAAGCTTTTTCGTATATTCGAAGGGGGTCACCCAGAATGAGGGTGATAAATAAGAGGGGATGGGCAAAATTTGCGATTTTTGGCCAATAAGTCGCTATATCTCAGTAACAGTGCAAGATAGGGCCTAGGTTACTATTAATCACTAATAGGAAGTCGTACACTGGCTCTCGATTGGCGCCAAATTCAATGACCTTGAATGCCAAAATAGGGGGTTTTGTGGATTTTTTTGGTGATTTCGGGCTGCGAGACACGTTGCAAGAGCGAATTGCGCCGAAACCAATTCAGATAGACATGGACAAGCTGCATATGAAATTTTCAGCATTGAACGTAGATTTTGACGGTCCAAGTCTCGATTTTCTAGGTTCAAGCAAACCTGCACACGAGGGCATCAAAGAGCGGTACCCCATAAAAGTCGTGACGAAATGGCTGGAGATAGACTGACAGTTTGCAAACAGGAACTGCTATAGGCTTTCGTGCGTTCCGTGAGCATTAGCTCAAATTTCTTGTTATTTTTATCATCGTCGTAACTATTTTTAGTACCAGTACACAACTGAACAATATGGAAGTTATTTATTTAATAAATAATAATGCTTTTGTTCATGTTAAAAATCTAATCTAGAAGACACATTAACAACATAGCGGGCACATTTTTCTACTGGTTGAAACTTAAAACATACAAACGGCAAAGTCTCTTGGGTGGCTGGTAACGCTTGGATGGGTCTACGGTAGTGTACCAGCAACCTGGCCATGCACAAGACTTATTCGCACAAAACAACAAATGAGACAAATAAAAACAAGCCAGACAGAACGTAATTGATAAATATACAGCAATCGATAAATATACAGCGTGACAAAAAAACTTCAGTAATCTGACTACTTGCAGCATACAGTTAGTAACTACTGTAGTTAAAAGTGCCCATAACTCTTAACAGAGACAGATTCGAGGACATTCAGCGAAACAAGTGACCCTACGGAGAATATTGGACAGCAGCAAAACATTCTCTGGGAAGTAAAAATTCACTTCATGCAGTGCAACATTCTCAGGTCTATATAAATATAAATTCTCGGACATTAATGTCAGAAAATCTATGTGACTAAGGGGCCCCACATTTTTACAAAACGGCCTAATCTGGTTTAAATCTGGCCCTGAATGACAACAGCAGTGGCATATTTGGGGGGGGCATGGTGCGATGGCCTGACCATGAAAATTTATTACAGGCGACTCTATATGAAAAGATGCGTTTTTTGCCGTTTTCCAGCAAGAATTGCAAAATTCAACAATGTTTGATGGTCTTTTTCATACCGATACAATATGTGATTAAAATCGCCATGTGAGATTGCATCTGATATGACGCTGTGAT
>Ga0056128_1011971_pt1 | contig 10643 bp, 7 predicted proteins | sample WorMetLIZISLAND2_FD_71113 | JGI IMG/M metagenome (GOLD analysis project Ga0056128, IMG submission 71113) | Marine gutless worms symbiont microbial communities from Max Planck institute for Marine Microbiology, Germany - Olavius geniculatus... ... | reverse complement strand
GTGCATTAGCCGAAGCATAAAACTTACGAATCCGAGTTGAAACGTCAACTTTAAGTGATTTACCACTTACAATCTGCATACCAAGGTATTTAATTTTATCAAACCAACAAATATCTAATCTATGTTTCGGTGCACTTTAGTAATGGATCGACACGGTTTTTTTCTGTCGACGTCCAACTTCTCTCGAGCAGTTATTTGTCCACTCCGCGACGCCTCTGTGCACCGAGTCCGTGCGCAGTGCAGTAATGATGCTCTGCTCTGGCGCCGTCAGTGAATAATTTAGCGCTTATTATTCACTTCTCTCCACTAGCTCTCACGCTGTCTGCGCCGAACTGCTGTGTACTAACTATGCATGAGCGCAGTTTGACGCCGCCGCCGGATGTAGCGACTGCGCATGTCATAACTCATAACTTCCGACGCGTGCACCGCGGTGCTTTTCGACGCGACGTCCGTAGTCGACCATCACCGGCGTAAAATGTAACCCTAAATTTCCTACAATGGGGGATTTGCATTCCACGTATTTTATTTTTTAATAAAAAGTTTAAGACAAAAAAAGAAAAATTTCCAACAGGTCACAATTTTCGGCAGGACAACTGCCCCTTGCCACCTTGTCTCGATGCTAATGTGTGGGCGCGTGTCGTGTTTTTGCTCAAGTTCATTGTTAAACACCTGGCTCCACATCATTTTAAAATGTTTTAATAAATTTGCATTTTTCTAAGCTTGTACTAAAATATTTTCCACGATTCTTCCTAAGACGTCTCGAGAATGCGCATCTTTTTTCTAACTTAGATAAGATCTTCCGAAAATGTGGGCCTTGTTTTTTTCTGTTATCGACGGCGTAGATATGAAGTCTAGCAGTTGCAAAACAGCTAAATAAATAAAATAGCAGAACTGGGATTTAAAGACTGCTACTTTCATCTTATTGTCGAGCTACCGCGAAGATTAGTTAGAGTAATCAAACAGACAGTAGGCTACGTGCTACACTGTCCTACTGGGCTCGTACTGTATAAATACTTGTTGCGGTTGATTGAAGCTTAGGGACGGATGTCTCTGCACAGACGTGTCTGAGTCGACGGACGCATCGTAGTCAAGCTCAAACTCCAGTATACTTCAATTTGTTGTCTACCTGACTTGTTGTACAAGTCGTGCAACAAACTGCTTTGTATAACATCTTATCTTGGCATATCACGAAATGTTGTGGATTTGCTGCGGGCCTCCCATTTCATGCACTCCTTGTGGGTATTCTGTAGACTGCCAATTTGTTGCACAGGATCTGTTGAACAGCTTGTTATACAGTCTGTTGTACTACAGGGTGGGCCAAGATATGGCACCATTTTTTACGTTTTAACTTCATCAAATATTAACCGATCGATTTTTTTCAAATTTTTTACCGTAGGAAACAGGAAAAATTTTTTAAATACTATCACTATAAATTCCATTACACCTCAAGTGTGTTGCTACACTACCTTGTGAAATGTCAGTGTCCTAAAAGCAACAATTAAAACCAAACTTTTGCAGCAATATATTTTAAGAAATTAACAACAGCAAACAATACATTTATTGTTTAAGTTGTGTTTAAAAAGACGCTCACATTCTGCAGTTTTCACATCAAATGTTCAATGTGTTCGCCTTGCTGTCGAACGACGAACTCAAGCCGGCTACGCCACTGACAAATGCTGCGATCAACGAAACGCCGCATTGTGGTGCTTAAATTATAAAACACAAGATAGTGTAGCGACACACTTAAAGTTTAGTGGGATCTTTGGTAATAATGTTATTAATTTTTTTTTGATTTTGACTGTGCAAGAGTTTTGAAAATTGGTTAATATTTGACGAAGTTAAAGCGTATAAAATGGCGCGGCACCCTGTAGGCTACAACAAATCCATAACAAATTAAAGTAGGTAGAATTTGGGTTTAAATCGGCCCCATTACTGCAGAGTGCAGACACTGGTCAAAGCGCTGCATTGTCAACGTGGAACTAGTAGTCTAACCGAATCTGTCCCAGACACTTCTACTGGCTGACGGCTGCATTTGAACCGAAAAAAACTTGTCTACGCAATCACCGTTCCCTATACATGTACAATACAATACTGAATGGTCGGCGTCCGCCAGCGTCTCTGAAAGCACGGCACTGTGCATGGCGCTACATAAATCAATATGTTATTACTGTCCGCGGTAACGACGACAGTGTTGTTTCAGTTTTTCTTTGCTGACACAATAACTCATAAATTACTGTCTATATAGAACCGTATTAAATTTCAAAGTTATACTCAAAAGTCAAAGTCACATAGTTTTTAGCGCGTTTTCTGTCTGCATGATACTGCGGTTACCCGCGGACAGTACTTAGGCTTGAGCAAGGCTTGACAGTCAAGTTATCATTGATATTATTATTACTATTTTTAGCCCATCAGCACACAGCCAGTTGTAATCGAAGCAAATAGGCACAAGCGACGTTTATTATTATTGTTCTTGTTGACGATGTCGATGATACTAATACTAATACTAATCATATTTATATAGCGCCAATATGCGAAGATACAGAGACGCTGATTATGATGATGCCGATGCAGATTGAGCCTTACGTTATGGTTGAACGTGAGCCGACAGCAGCGACGATGACGTCAGACTTTCGCTCGACCAATCAGAACGCCTCGTCGCTTGATGACGTCATGGGCCCACAGCGACGCTATGTCGGCTACATTCCCGACCTACTGCGTGCGTTGGCGGCGCTTCTCGACTTCCGCTATGAGCTGTATCCGGTGCCGGACGGCAGCTATGGTTACCGCAAGGCATCGCGCGAGTGGAGCGGCCTCATAGGTGAACTTATCGCCGAGGTATTGTCAACGCGTCGCTTCAGCCATTTTGCTTGTAATAAACGTTTCACTTAACGTTTTTTTAAAAAAATTCTTTGTTGTTTTGGCTTCTAATAAACGTTAAAGGCTAAACGGTCAGTGTGAAAGTGGCAACGACGTAAAATAATTTACAGTACACGTGTCAGACTAAAAAATAAGAACATTTGTGGTCTGGATTTACCGAAAACAAAATCTATTGCACGCCAGTTTTTTTGCTTTTCATGCAGAGCGCCAGCGGCGCCGTGCTTGGACGCAAAAAGCAAAACAAACTCTTGCGGGAACCGTCACGGTTCAAGCGCGTGACGTAAAGGAGAAGATATGAGGCCCCGATGACAAGAACGATATGCGGGCGGCCTGCGAGCAATTTCAAGACTGCAGTGAGTGGTAAATGATATGGCTCAAGCTCCACTTGCTTCGATTTATTGTACAACTTGCTGTGCAGCAAATCCGCAGCAAGTTGTATAGAACAAATTCGTATAAAATAAAAGGTCAATGACAAATCAACAGTATTTTAATATCATAATATGTCAAGATGTTTTACAGTTTGTTGCACGTCTTTTGTTGTCCAACAAAGCGAACTAGTGGACTTTGGGCCAATATTCTGCTTTCAACAAGGCTTGTCCGTCATCTGCTGGTGCCGGCCAACTTTGTTGATTTTACTCTGACACTATACGGATGAATTACTTACTCACTTATACGTACTCATGTTCTTACTTCCTTCGGTGGCAGTTTGGACTTTGGAGTAGTGGTTAACGCTTTGGCTCTCTTCAACGAAGTTGTTTGACACTCAGAACACTAGGCCCGTTGCTAATTGGATGCGTGACTGTCCGCGGAGAGGTAAACCATCTCGATATATACCCAGCCACCGAAACCAACCCATGCAGTTTCAACTTTCATCTGTCTGGGGTTAAAACAGGACATCTTTGCCCGTGTCGGATAACAGGTAACATTGTAATCCCATGTGGCAGGTGACGCTCCGTAGGTCTAAGATGGGTTTGTCGTTGTAGCGATGCACGGTAGCGGTGTTTTTGAGCGTAGAAAGCACACATGGCGGCGGCGCCGACTCTGATCACAGACGCGAGACGTCAAGTCGTTGACTTCGCGACTCCGTTCATGACGACACGAGCGACGCTGTTGCTGCGTCGTCCTCCTCCCGGCACCGAGCTTAGAGTCAAGGACCTGGCAGACTTGGTGTTTTGTAGTTTATAGTAAAGACTATGGCAGACTTGGTGTCTCAGTCGGAGATCAAGTACGGCACGCTGCGCAAGGGTTTCATTCCGCGCAACTTCCGTTCGACCAATGACACGCTGCTGACGATCGTCTGGAGAAACATGCGCAGGTTGATGCATCGTTTTTATACGGCATCGTCCACTACGTATCAGAATTCAGCTATATAAGCACCGCAAAACAACAACACAGCCGAGAATAGTTCTGCTACGATATGATTGCGCTGAAGACTAGCCGGCAAGCTGCAAGTTTAATATTATCCTGTCTACTACCTAAACCAAATGCACTTAGGCCTACTATATCTTAATCTGCATTAAACGGAACTGAAATAGCAGAACTGAAACAAGTGCTGGTAGGCATATGTGTGTGCATGGCGAGTAAAACTGATTGTTATTGTGTACCGTTTAAAACATTTCTGAATCTGGTCGTACTTCGAATCGTCGCTAAAATAAACATCATTGTTGGTCTGTATTTCATGTAATCCTTCCCTAAATTTTACTGAGATGTGTTTATAATGTTTTTAAGTCGTCGACAGGCTTTGCTGCACCGATCTGTCCCAGTCCCGGTAAGTCAATTGTCGTAGAAATATCGGCTGATTGTCATGAATCTCATCGGTGGCTGTTTTCATCAGAAACAAATGTGCAAAATAGTTCGTAATTCTATACTTAAGAGTAGAACTGAAACAAAAGAAACATTTAATCGGTTAAAGAGACAAAGTACGGTACCAATGTAGTGAAAATTGTGGTGAATAGTGACGATATCTAATATAAAGAGTCAGAAAAAGCGTTCCAAGCAGCTGAAGTAGCTGCTGAACAGGCGTGTCAGAGCGCGCGTCGCGCGTATTATGCGGTGGAAGCACTGCTTATCACTACAACACTGCTGCAATGCGCATCTATACCGAGGCACTAGGTGTGAGAGATTATTATGATCTATGGCATGTGTTATGTATGATAGGCGACATGTTGCCGGGTATAGTGAATGAGTAGCTTTGCTGCATGCATGATCGTGACAGTACAGCACCGGTGCTGGCTTCTGACTGATTTGTGGTCGTGAGTCGCACAGTGCGTTAGCTGAGCACTATGAGCATGCGTCCTACTGTCCATCCAATGCGCGTCCAGGCGCCTACTTTTGTAAACTACTATGGGGAGGGCACCACGCCTTTCCTTTTCGATCTTTTCACCCATTGTTATTTATTTATTCGTTTTTTCTAGCACATTTTAAAATATTTTGTGCACCCTTTGAATCCAGTTTCTATCGCGCTACAGGAATTGCTATGTAAGCTTCTCCGGTGCAGTAAAAGCACAAAAGGATGCGTTATTATGCAAGTGACGAAAAGTGCACAGTTCTAGTTTCAAAATGTATTCAAAATTACTTGACGGTGGGTCTGCGAATTTTGACACATCTGGAGGCTGAAACTGTGCATTAATATGCACAATCGCGTATTAATATTTTTCGACTTTTCATTTTTGACGTATAAAATGGCGACTAGCGCTATTACAGTTGAAACAGACGCCGAAATGCAAAAATGAGCTTATTCTACGGTTGCAAAAAGTGTTCAGGGAATCAAACGCTCCCGCCAGTTTTGGTGGGCGAGGGCGTTGATCTCCCCCGTGTAGCCCGCACGAGGTCGATGCCTCTACCGTGAAGTAGCATCAGCGTCAGCAGCACACATCGATCAGCATTAGCACGCACTGAGTGGCCGTGTCTATTGCGTCTTGATTCTGCACAAGCCCACCGCGACACTAACTCCTCGCCGTTACAAGTGAAACAAGAAACTTTTGCAGACGTTTCTGCAAATGTTTTTTTTGTGTTACTTCACGTCGTCAGGAACGGTTAAAATTATTTTTTTAAATGTGTAAATGTTCAAAACGTTTTTTGCAGAATTGCGCATTAAAGATAGGGGATGCATGCATGATTAAATGCAGAATCTATACTATATTTGAGAATTACCATCGCCAATAACTTTGTAACGGCACGACTTAGGTCAGCGAAATTTTGCACGCAGACCCATGTCATACGTGGCTTGAACATGGGCTAGATGAGATGTCGCTAAGATGTCGTACCTTTCAGAAAATTTCACTTTTTTCTAAAATTTTGCAGCCAGACCTCTTAAGCCGCAGCAGAGCTGTGACGTCATATAGACGTCGTCACCATCATCAGCGCTGCAGCTATACCTCGCGTTGTTTAATTCATTGATTGATTGCATCGATGCATCGTGACGTCACAAAAATCAATGCTTCAACATGGACATCATGGATATGAATGTGCATCGATGCAATCAATCGATGAATTAAACAACGCGAGGATACTGAAGCGCCCATAATGCTGGTAAGAAACTTGAATCGAGTTGAGGCAAAGACCGATAATTAATTAAGGCTACAGGCCGAGATCGAGGCCGCAGGCCGAGTTAAGGCCCGAAGGGCCGAAAATGGAGGCCGCAGGCCGATACTATGGCAAAGACCAAGCGGACAGGGAGCGTAACGACCTGTCCGCTTGTTGTAAAATAAAGCAAAAGATATTTGCATATACGTTTTACACTGCAAAATATTTTAGCACAGTTGCACACAGCTTGAGGATAGAAAAGCTTGGGTTACATAGTAATATAAAACAAAAATGTTCAACCGGCTGTTTTTATACCGCTTTTCCAGCAAGTGTTTATTTAACGTGCAAACAAATCGGAAACATTTTTGATTAGTTGATTGATTGATATCACTAATTGATTGATTTAATTGCTCAGGTTTGGGCCGACGGCGCTGACGGCAACGAACGAGGAAGGAATAGAGAAAGTCCGTCGTGAGAAATTCGGTTTTATTCTACCCGATACTATCGGCGACTACGTGGCAAAGCGGAAGCCGTGTGACTTGGTGGCCGTCGGACGTTTCCTTGACCGACGAGGTTACGCCATTGCGCTCCAGAAAAACTCGCGGTCAGTCCGACATTCTTACTGGGTACTTCCGGTCACGTGACGTCTGCGCTATATCCGGATGCGACGTCTGACATTTTTTAGAAACGTTTTAGTTTGGTTTTTCTGAATTTTGTTTTGTATTCTGCAATGTTTGCAAAATAGTTTCGGTACAACAGCGAACGCATATTTGTGCCATATTTTTAATAAATATTATAAGTCGTTAATCAACATAACTTCATGCATGAATAAACGTGATTTTATCATGCACACGTCGTGCACAGACATATGCTAGTTTTTGTTTATGCTGTTTTTTGTGTTGTGCAAGTTTTTTTTTATATAGTTAACTAATCTCTGTAATACCTTTTATTCGTTTTAACTTTATTTTAAAACTTAACACGTTAATCAGTTTCGTCCACGTTGCACTTGGCGGCTTTTTATGAAACGACGTGACGACAATGACGATAATGATGATGATGATAAAATTCTTTAATAAAACAAATGATAGATTGTGGTTCGAACGTTGTCTGCATGCAGTCACCTGCAGCTGATGAACGGTGCGATTCGGCAGCTGCAGAAGACCGGCTACTTGGACCGGCTCAAGGCGCAGTGGTGGGAAGGGCGAAGCGAGTGCGGTCGGTCGGGCAGCGCGGCTCGTATCAGTCGAATGTACGGCAGCGTCTACATCAGCTCGGCGTCCGACTCTCACCCGTGCTGTCGTAGAACGCAATCTCACATCCAGCGGCTGATGCTGACTTCACTTGTCTACCTGGCCGCTTTGACAACACCGCTCGTCGTCTCAGTACTCCGTCACTAGCGCCGTCTTAACCGCATAGCCGATGTCGCTATATCAGATTTACCCCAGGGAGCGCCGCTCGCACGTGCGCGAGGCAAGATAGAATAAAATAAAAACAACCTAAAACAATGTAAAAACGACTTGTTTTTTTCTTACTGCAGTACATATGAACCCCTGCGATAAAGTAGGCTACCACTTCTCTCCAAGTTTGCAGAGTCACGTTTCGCTCTGCCGTAGGCCTAAACAGTAAACAAAGTCGACAGTAACCATCTCTAGTTTTGTAGGCCTATTTTATTGTCCGATTCTGATCACATTTATAAAGCTTGCGTCGGGGGTCTATTTAAGAGGCGCATGCATTGGAAGTGGAAAAATTAACGAAAGGTAATAGAAACCACAAGAGGAAGAGAGTGAGCCATGCCTGAGGTAAAATAGTTCTAGTTTAGGTACCAGAGCCCCACCTTTCACATTTCAAATACGCTTCTGGCTTAAACTTACGTAAACTGTAAATTCGTTGAAATTTGTACAAAAAGCTAATTTTGCAAATTTCGCAAATGTTTATGAACGTTTCGCTGGAAGCATTTTCCGCAACATTACGATGATTATTTTAAAATAATATTACGTATTAAGTCTGTTGAATTTGCCAGTTGGCAGCACTATTGTCAATGGAGGTTTGAGGTGTCTGATCGCTTCTCGTTATTATTATTATTATTACAATTAGTCAATTACCGTAGTCTATGCCTATTTATGGAGTTGTCGTGACTCGTGTGCTACGTGAGTAATGTGCCAGTGTGTCTGTTTTAATTATTTTGTGTCGTTTGAAACTGCGGCTACTGGCCACAAATACATCATCATATCGTGACACCATTTGGCCATAACTGTTGATTCTGTGCTGAATTCGACTTTGCTGCCGAGTAAAACAGTTATTATCGCGAAAAGCGCGTTAAGCTCATTAATATCAATAATGCGCTATGTATTGCGCAATAACGGCTATATGGCTGTGATAACGCCGGTGATAAAAACTAGAAAAAAAATATCGGCCCAGTGCCAACATAATGTTCGGGCCGTCCGCTTAGCGGTACAACGCATCGAGCTAAACCTTTTCAGGTTAAAAATTGGCATACCGATTACTACTGCTGTCGAAAACGTTTACACCAATTTTGGTTTTGGTACTTTTTTCTTTTTAGATTTACACTGTAGCGGCCAATACGGAAAAAAAGACAGACGGTGGTACACGGACGGACGGGTAATACCCGTATTGCGGCTAATTATAGGAAACCGCACAATAATTGCGGCTTCAAATGTATATATGCGCGTTAAGGCGCCTACAGAGCTACGCTCCGTAGCTCTGTGAAGGGTTTCCTATTAATAGCTAAAGACCATTAATTTTTTACCTTTACCTTTACTGAACTGAACTAAACTAAATTGTTCAGTTACGTCGCTCTGTACGCGCCTTTACACATACACAGTGGTCCATAAAAAAGGTGCCACTTTTATTTTTTTTAAATAGTTTCCCGAAACATTGGCCGATTTTAATAATTTTTGGCACACGACATCAAAAAGTAACTCTACACAAACGACTCTATTTTTGGCCACCTCACTTCAATACTGTGGCTACACTACTTTGTGAAATGCAAGTTATTGAACCTGCTGTTGGCGAGTGGTGTTAACGTTCGCAGCTTGCATTCGTGCTAGAAGAGGACATTTTGCGCACATGCTGTAATAAAAATGATGTAATTTAACATGTGTGACTTTTTAAGATGCAGTAGTTGCCAATCCTGTTTGTCGCGATTTAGTTAATCATTTCTGAGCCGACGCCTAAGCTATCCAGTATGAATTCATTGTTATAAATGGCCAAACTACAACTTCAGCATTTCACAAAGTAGTGTAGCAACAGTATTAAAGTGAGATGGCCAAAACTGAAGTCATTTGCGTCAAATTTCTTTTTGATGTTGCCTGCCAAAAATTATTGAAATTGGCCAATGTTTCACATAGCTATTCAAAAAATAAAAGTGGCACGTTTTATGGACCACGGTGTAAAACTGAAAAATACGAAATAAGTCGCAAGTGAGATTAAAAGAATAATTTATCAGTTACATTTATAACTAAAACTAAAAGTTTAAACCTTAATGACGACAACGGATATACTTGTTTCTAAATTTTTTTTATCAAATTGTGTTCAGATTTCCATAATATTACCGTGATGCAGCGAGAAAGAATGTGTAGGTTCTAGGCCTGAAGTCTATTGGTCTCAGTGTTGCTGCATTCATAAAAATTACTATTAATTTAACTGAAGCTTACAAAGCACTATAATATTGTTTATATTGTTCTATTGCTGTTGCGTGCCGTAAGCCTATTACTATACTTTTAAGCCTATAGGACCAGTCTATGGAGATGTGCTGAGAGAATTATCGCTTAACTTGAACCGAACATATAACGCGGGACAAATTTTATTTGCCGTATAAAATAAACAAAAAATTTGAGCAAAGCTCACGAGACGCGCGAAAGCCTATAGCATTTCCAGTTCAGTAGTTATAGTTTTCGAAAATTGCATATCACTTGGACTCGGCCCATCGGGACCCTAATACATATCGGCCATAGGCGCGTGTGGCGTTGGCGACGGTGGCGCCTCCTTGTGAATGATAAAGACTTCCGCAGCCTCATATCGCGAAAAAAATTCGTAAAAACCCCTATTTTGGCGTTCAAGGTCATCCAAGGTCACTGAATTCAGCGGCAATCGAAAGCCAATATACGATTTCCTATTGGTGATTAATAGTAACCTAGGCCTTATCTCGCACCGTTACTGAGATACAGCGAGTTATTGGCCAAAAATCGCAAATTTTGACCACCCCCCTCTCATTTAGCGAC
>Ga0056128_1011969_pt1 | contig 10644 bp, 8 predicted proteins | sample WorMetLIZISLAND2_FD_71113 | JGI IMG/M metagenome (GOLD analysis project Ga0056128, IMG submission 71113) | Marine gutless worms symbiont microbial communities from Max Planck institute for Marine Microbiology, Germany - Olavius geniculatus... ... | reverse complement strand
ATGACGAGCGCGTGCGTGGCCTTCCTCCCTGAGTCTGACGTCGTCGAAGGCATGCAGCTAGGTGCTGCACGGCTGCGTTACCGACGTGGATGAGACCGACAAGCTACAGAAGCTGCTAGCTGCTGCAGCGGCTGACAACGACGACGACGTTCCATGCGCTCGTCAATGCTACATCAGTGCTACATGAACGCTAGCGTTTAAACGCTATAGGGTTAATGCCGCTTTCTATTTGCTATTGACGCTACATCAACGCTGCCTTCGAACGCTGCAATCAACGCTAATATATCACATGTAAATGCAGCTACTTTCACTATTCAAGTTTGCTAACGTGTCCCACGCAAGAATGACAATACTTTTAGTAAGTAAGCAAGTAAATTTAATTTATAAAGCGCACAATGTCGGTGAGAAACTCGCCAAATCTTTTGTTGCATTCTCACAACAAATCAACTGTAGATGTTGGATTTGGATATTTAGTCAGCAGGGCCCCCAAACTGGGGCATCGCACTGACGGGCTGTGGTGTGTGAACAACTTGCCCAAGGTTGTTACTTGAGAGTGCAGTAGTTAGGGATCGAACCCACGATCTCGTGGTCATTGGGTCCAACACGCTAACCACTAGACTACCAAGCCACACCTGACCAACAGATGTGCTGTTACAACTATACAAACACCTGATTGGGTACGATTACACTAGAATTTTCCTTCTGGCGTACTTTATTTACTTCGCGTTTAAGTTTACGACTTTGATGATTAGCTATTCTATGTCTTTTGGTGATGTTGAATCATGTAATCTGGTGGTCGGTATAATAATAGTGAGATCGGTACTTCAAAGTGTTTTTTCTGCTACTTGCGGCAGGAATTGAATGGTGGTGTAATAATATCTTCTGAAGTACTCGACGAGTACAGTTCACTGATGAAATATGAAGTCGGAGTAAATTAGTGTAATCGTACCCCTGATCGATCTGGGAGAAGCAGCACTTACCTTAATATTGAAAAAAATAATCGTGGAAATTATTCTTGGTACCGCGTCCTGGCTTGAGCTGTCGTAAGATGAAGCTTAGTTCTGTGCAGTTTATGAACAGTGAAATGCTGCCGTTATCTCCCGTCAACCCTTAACATAGAGTGACTGCGACCGTGTCAGAAATATCTACTGACAGTTCTAGTTAAAGCGACAATCAGTGAATATACCTAGCAAATAACTAAACTTCCGAAAAAAATAAACAAACCCAACTTGAACTCTGACCCACTGACCTGCAGGTCAGTAGGTCACTAGGCTCGTTTACGTAACGTAACGTATACGCATTTATCATTCATGAATCTACGGAAGCAAGCTGTGGAACTAAGCAGAAAGAACTATTTCCACATAAAGTTAATGAAAGCTTTAGCTACTATAGAATTTTAACGTAAAATAAGTTATCTTCTAAACTTGATCAAACAGTGTCAGATTTATATTCTATAGTGTGATTCAAACTGTGCCATAAAAATTAAGAACTATGATTACAGAATCTAATGCTATTTATTTCAAACGTGAGGTTATTAAAGTTGCTAATGTTGTTATAGTGGCTGAACTGTTGCAGGAATAATGCGATGTGACAATGATTTTCTGTAAAACAATATGCAATATTTAAAATATTGCCAGTTCCACATTTGTTATCGATCTTTAACTCATTTAGCCAATTTTATTCATTTTGTTACAAAAAGTGTTTCTGAAAAATACAACTTCCTATCCGTAAAATTTCAAGACATGCCAACTTAAGTTTATTCTGGGAACATGCAAAATAGTTCTAGCTTGTTTTCAATCATACCTGGCTGACACTTTGTGACTAGAATTTTCACTGCACAGTGACGAGTGGATTTTATTTCAGGACATTCGCTGTGGATATACACCGTGATCATTAGCCAAAATCACTTCTCAAAAACATCACATAGGCCTACATGTGTTGAAGTAACAAAGCTGATGTCTGTATAAGTATAATAACAGTTATTGCTATTAACATATGTTAATATTACTATTAAAACACGGGTCTCAATAATAAACTGCCTATGCAGCACGTGAACAATCCGACAAGTAATTGCTACGTAAATAGACAGTCCCTTACAGAAAACTAGTGGAAATGATACTAAACACGAGTATGAGCACGAGTGGTTAATACGAGGGTCATTCGATAAATAAGTTACAAAACAGCGTCATTCTGTTAGTTTTTCCAAATATCAAAAATCCAAAATATACATTTTGTGGGAAATTTTATTCGGAGCAGCAGGTGTGAGTTTTACGACGATGACTTCACTGTGACGTCATTTAAAAACATAAAATGCGGCAACGTTGCCAACGAAATTCTCTTGGAACAGTGTGCCGTTATTGTATTTTTGTGGGCAAAATATATGCAAATCAGATTCATTCTGAGATGCATCCAACATATGACGACAAGTGCATGAGGAAGCAAACGGTTCACGTTTGGTGTAAAAAATGCTAGGTGGGCAGAAATTTGTATCATATACCGAAGTGCAATCAGTCGTTCTTCAGTGGCATGGACAGCAGCCAGCATTGTTCCTTGCATCAGATGCTTGTTGACAGATAGGACAAATGTCTGAGCGAACTCGGACGATACGTTAACAAATGAACATTATTCTTTAGCATTTAAAGAGATGACACTAACTTGTTAAGTTTATTTACTTTTTCGTTCCTATGCTGTTTCTCACTTGCGGATTATGATAGATTAATAGTGGGGAAAATAATATACAGATAGACTGTGTTAAGTGAATGGATGACGTCACAATAATGGCGTCATTATCAAAAAAATTTCTACGTGTGTTCAGAATATAATTGCCTACAAAAGTATATTTCGGATTTTTTAGATTTGGAAAAATAACAGAATGACGCTGTTTTGTAACTTATTTATCGAATGACACTCGTATATCAATGACATCACTTTCACATGCAAGTTGTAACTGTACACAAGATATATACATAATGTAACAGTCGACATCGAATCAAGTTCAGATGCGGAATAGCTCACGGATAGCACAGATTAACAATAGAAAGTGCAAATATGTAAAATGACGTACATATCCTACTCTGCAGCAAATATACAGCAGTTGCCTCTAAAATGACAAAATGGCAGTATGGCTATCGCATAAAACTGTATGCAGTGACTTAACTGTAGCTGAGTCTGGACAGAAATATTGATAAGAATGATTAGCACAATAGCAGACTTCAGAATAACAGCCAGACTGCAGTAGAAAATAACTACTGAACAGTACATACTATGTGGACATTTTATACATATGGCAATGAAAACACTACAGAGGGGAGAACTTATTCAGAATCTTCTAACATACTGTAATAATAGAAGACAACCACAATGAACAGAACAGCCAATGCAGAAAAAAATAACAGACATCAAGCAAAGATGGTGCTAAGTGACAACTTGATATGCAGCCATCCACCCAGTTACTTGGCATCCTCAGCCTTCTCAGGCATTGCAGAAAATTAGGTCACAGCACAAAGGCTAGGCCTAATTTGCAATCGGCGCCTGAGCCTCCCAGTGTCTGATCCACCAGCCACAAGCAAACATGTAACCTGAAATAAGAGCATTTCTTGCAATTTCTTAATGTTCAATAAAAACCAGTGGCACATGTACTAGTAACTATTGCCCGGGAAATGTTCACATCAATTGTGTTTTTTTCTATGCCTTCTCACTTTCAAGTCAGGAGTTCACATGGGACAGAAAGAAAGATGAAAGAAAGATAGGCAGGATGCATAACACAACCCATAAGATGGCAGCTGCACAATAAAACCAAAAGTAAATATAACACATGCCAACAGATACCCAAGGCTGATTTGTTAGATATATTATTTAAATAAATTCTACAATGTTGATGAGAAAGGCATTTATTTCCATTACTCCGATGACTGATATCAATGCTTTATGATTACATGCAAAAACTGAAAATATAATAGTGATGGAATCAAATGAAACTACAGACTTGATAAGGAAATATACAGTTAATATCGCACCGACACTTCAACTGTCCAAATCACAGTGAAAATGACATGCATAGTGTCTGGTGAAAATGCATTTAATCCAGCATCTTATATGCACTACGTAAAGTTAAGTTCGGAGAGTACAGAGTAGCCAATACTGGCCTAATGCAATCAACCATGCATCACATAAAAGCATACAGTCAGTTCCTAGATGATAAGGCAAAATAGCGTATATTTCTTGTACAAATATTATATGCAGCGAGGCACTAAACACTACAGAGATGCAACATTATAATAACTCGACCTAAGTGCTTGCTTTTCTGTAAAATGGTGATATGAAACGAAACAGTTCACAGGCACCATACACTACACAGACATACACTGTTTACATTACTGACACATGCAATAAACATATCATAAAATAAAAATACCATAAAAAGTTGATTACTTGGCTAACTTATCAGTAAGGCCCACAGTTTTCCGCGGTAAATTTTGCCAAATTCCGCGGGCCAGTTCACAAAATTCTGCAGCTCACTGCGGCAAAATTGCCCAAATTCCACGGCTTACCGCGGCCTTCCATTTGTGTGTAAACTAAGCTTTATTCTGTTTTAAAAACTTCAGTTTTTGGATGCTGGCATGGTGCTCAGTTATGCTAGCAACATATAAGAAAAATTATCGATCTTTTTTCTTTTTCAAAATTGTCAATTAGTCGCATTGTGTTAATTTACGATTGTGCCGTATGCGATGGTAATTATTAGTAGGGATGCAGTTTTTGGCAGTTCAGTTTGACTTTTCTCCGTGATATAGTTAGTTTAAAGCCGACAATTGCACTAATCATCGGTCATTTCTTAACTTCTGTAAAATTCCGCGGCAATATCAAAATTCTGCGGAAAAGGGCAAATTCTGCAGCTCGGCTCGAAATTCCACGGTCCGCAGAAAACTGTGGGCCCTATTTATCAGCAACACACAGGATTCAATTACAGTGCTTCAAACATAACAAAAGAAAATTTTAAGTATTCCTCACTAGTTCAACATCTACATTCATGATTGCTGCATAAGACATAAAAACCAGACCAAATTCTGTAGCAAATAATAAAAACCATCGACTGGATCGGAAGTTAATGTTTAAATTCTCAACTAAACAAAAACGCTTTATTCTCATATCAAAGAAATTCACAGACATGGTTACACCTAAAAACTAATTTTAACGTGTATCAGTGTATTTGTATATTGGCATTAATGTGACTGAAATAACATGCTGTCATCCTTTTAATCATCTTCAGCCTACATCACTAGTGCTCAACAGTCATCTTCTATATTGACTGTCGCTCACTGGCATTATGGCAGTCCTCTTAATTACCCATATTTACTGCAGAGCATGTTTCCTTGTTTCTCAATTTTTTCATGCGCTGGAGAAACACAGTTTCACTACTTCATTACAGCTTACCGACATAAATATTTAACACTCGCATGTGATGACATTCTAATAGAAGAAATGCGGAAACAATACCATAATCACCAGACACGTGTGACTAGAACTAATCATATTGACAAAACAAAGACATACATATAGCATTTAAGCAGTAAAATTCAACACTTAATAATTTCCCAGGTGTGTATTCACAGATCTTCAAATTACTGTGAATATGAGCTTATAAATGGTACCTCCAACAGAACAGTCTGTTAATTCTACACAGCCATCAATATGGCATTCTCTGTTAGTCCAGCACATTCAATGTAATTCAGTGAACCAGCAGAAAATGACTGCAGTCATGGTTGGTGCTCTGGCATAACTCAACATAAGCAAGCTGTCAATAGTACACACATCAACTGGACAGTGCACGCCACACATCCTGTGGCCATCTGTCCTGTGCCGCAATGCCATTAAACCTGCTTAAATGTTACCTAAAAATCAGATCAATGACAAACTTCCAATTAATGACTAACACAGTCCACCGCTGACAAGATCTTTTACATGTCTGAATTACTTAATTTTTTCACACATCGCATTAACCGTGAGGCTGATGAACATTTTTAAGAAAACCAAACACATGCACACAGTATATGGCATCCTGTATAGGAGTACAAAACAGACTGAAAGTATACACAAGAGAAATAATCATTACGACCATATATACAAGTCCAAACAATAGTACTGCATAAAGTATAACATTATTACTACAGTACCGAATGTCCAACAAAAGTAGCAGTATATGGTCACAATAAATTGATTTCTGAGTTGAATACACACACCAGGTGTCACATAAATAGTTGAACACATACATGCTTTACATAGATTGAGCAATCTGCCATTTTCAGAATCAATTAGCTGCAAACATTGCAGTGAAATGTGATCATGTTCAACAGTTGAAAATTGTGTGTGCAACACGATGACTACGGTAGGCTCCAAAAAATTTTGTTTTTGACGAAAAACTGGTAAAATGAGGAAAACTGGCGGTCATGACATTTTTGGCAGACCTTGGCAGTAAAATCCTTTGCAGTCTACTCAGCATCAGAAGCACTCAATTTCAGATGGCGAAAAACTGCGAAAATTCAAGATTTGTGCCAAAATGTTTGACAAAGTTTGCACTTTTTGACAAATGAAAAAAAAGTGAAAGCCAAAATTTTTGCTTCTGTTTTAGCAAGACTTCGTAGAACAAGTTAACAGCAGCTACAGTTATACACTGCTGAAAGGGCCTTTTTTGAATGGCGAAAATCGGGTAAAATTTGTTACTGGCAAAGATCGTTTTTTAGCAAATTTTTGACAAAATCTGCATTTTTGATGAACAAAAAATTACATTTTTGGTGGCAAAATCCTTTGAAGCGTAACAATGACCGTTCCTTACAACGGTTGAGGCTAATCATTTCTGAAACTGTCATACTGCTCGAACTATGTTGAGCATATATGTTCCACTTTTTCATGTGCCACAACATATAATAATACTCTTTAAATGTCCAACAAAAGTACATCATTTGATCGTGTGACCTTGATGTTAACCTTTGACCTTGACCTTGCTGTTAACCTGAACTTTTTGTAGCTTTCCAGTTTTTATTTATCTTTATGCCAGTAGACCATACAGGACACAGACAGTTAGGTCCAGCTTTTCCATCACCAATCGAATCAAATTTGATCTCTGATTTACTGATCTCCGATCAAATTGATGTTCTGAATTGATCGTCGATCAACTGTGTTTCGTTTTTCCATGGATTTTCGATCTCCAATTACGTGATCAGCAATTAGCTGATCAGCCGTCGGTTGGTGGCATGGCGTAGTTTGTAACGCGTTTCGGATGAAATGAAGTTACTCTATGCCGGGCCCGGTTAGCACCGCGATGGGTGACTGCCTGCGGGCAGGTAAACCATCTCGGTGCGAAGCCTGCCAGCTAGGTCGACTCAGCCTTCTACCTTCTGTGGGATGGTAAAATGAGTACTAGCGGTGGTCACGCTCATCGCTAGGGTACAGCATGAAATAAAGACAAACCACATTATCAACTGAATTTACCTGACTGTTATATTCACTTTTCATCAACTTAATACATATCAGTCGTATATATATACATCCACAATTCTATAGTATAATTTTTACTACACATGAGAAGTTCAGAACATGGCATCACAGTGACTAGTACCACAGATTGACAGCAGACAAACTCTCAGCAACTTTTGTCTCGTAACAGATATAACAAGTAAGTGACTTCGCATCACCACAACAGCCGAGTGTGATGATGGGAAAAACCCTGTGAATCGGGTACAGAAGCTATCAGAGATGGCAATGCATGACTCACTTCACCGATGATGGCACTGTCAATGGACATTTCCATTCAGCAGTCTAACTGAACATCTGGCACCAGCCAGACGCAGTACAGTCAGGTCTTTGAAAGATACCACATGTACTTATGGACCATGTACGATCCATCTGAGTTTGTGCTGTTTGCAAATGATGTTGTCAGTAACTGCCAGCCAGATGCTTGCAGATGATGCATCAACACCATCTTAGCTCCACCGCCAGCTGTCACGTTCACGGACCGATATTCCGCATCCCCCACTCGCAGGTCTCTCAGCGTCTTTTCTGGCAAGGGCAGCATCAGCAGTGCTTGCCGCGCACCCGATATCACCAAGCCACTGTTTTTTAACTCAGCATTAATGCCGCGTGGCGGATCGGAATAGAATCGGTAGAAGTATGCAGTCTCTTCAAAGTCCAACATCTCCAGGTAGAAGCCGGGACGACGCGCAGCGCTGGAAGATGCAGACCGTAATCTGATTGACTTCAGCGCAGTGACAAGAGGCACGACCTGGTAGAAATCTGCCTCTGCCTCCAGAAGATCAAAGTCTTTAAATCCGTGTGGAAGACAAAGGTGACCGGTGCGAAGAAAATTGAGAACGTGTCGAAACATGTAACCATCACGGTCGATAAAGTGATTACCGTCGCGATCTAGTGATGGCGGCGACGGTGCAAAGCGATTGCCGAACATTGCACCGAGCATCGAGTCTGCATACTTTGTCAGAGTTGATCGAGTTGTTGTGTACAGTACACCTCCAACGTTTAATGTCAACACCTCATCAGGAGATGACAATGACATTGTATATTTCACAGAATAACGCAACGTGCTTTGCAGTAAGTGCAGGAAAACACAACCTGTTCAAAATAACAACAGTCTTGTATAAATAAATTTCAGACACATGCATAACATTCAATGTATCATAGTATTCTCCTAGAGATAAGAAACAGTAACATCCAACAGATGTATTATCAATTACTTTTAAACATAATCCATACACATTCACTAATGAACCCACAATCTTGTAAACAGTTTTTTTAAATGTATCGCCCATTTTCTTGGACTGATAGAAACCCAAAAACTCTGATGCCTATACCCTAGAATAGACTTACCAATTACTACACAAGTAAATGCAAAAAGCCAAATTCAGCTAGCCATCCACCGCAATGTTTAGAAATGCAAATCAAAAAATTGTCTATGACACAGAAAAATCTTACTATCAGCATCTGACAATATTATTTCACTTGACATGGAAAAGTAAAGGGTAAGCCCAACACTGAGCAGATTAGGCTCAGACTTCAGCAAGGTAGCTGAAACTGGAGTCTAAATCAGCCAGAGCTATCTTTCGCTTTCAGTGTAAATAGAGCAACTTGTACCCAAAACTATCAACAGAACTTTATGCGTTTTAACTGAACAGACTGATGTTATTGTGTGGGCTGCCGATTGAGTGCCAGACGTGTGTTCTTGTCCCATTCATTTTGTGATTTTTATTGGATATAAGCTTATCTGTATGACAACTTTTTATATCTAATGAGTTGTCGGGAGTTGCGGGCGTGTTATTCCTTTGCCTGGTCGAAGTTGGATTAACTCATATTTTGATGAATTTTAACGACAAGCAACACCGAGGGGCGAGACGGATTTTGACCCGTGAGTTTCTACTCGGCTTAAGACAGGCCGCGCCTAAACTGGACCTTAGTACTCGCCACCACATCGCATCACTGGGCTGTGCCGGCCGCCGCCGTGGCTGCCGTCAGGCCGCCAGAAAGCGAAACACAAACAACAAGCAGCAATTCCAGTTGTTGTTGGCCGCCGTCGGTCTGTTCTACGTACAACAGTTGCTGAAGTTCGCCAGCGAGTATTAAATGCAGTCAAGATACAAGTTCCTGTTCCTCATATGTGCAAAAGCATCCCGTCTACACCCACATCGTCTATATACCTGCTCAACGCTGCTGCGCTGTCTAAGCTGGGAGCCGTCCAGCATCTCGCCGAGGACCTCCACAGTTATGGTGCGTCTGTTTCTGCTATAACTGAAACACACTTTAAAACTAAACACACGGACAGTACTATTGGTATTGAAGGATTCACAGTGTACCAGCGTGACAGGCCTGGGCAGCGTGGAGGCGGCGTGGCGCTGTATGTGACGTCATCAGTGCAGTCGTCGCCCTGGGTGCCTGCACTTGCCATCGCCAGCAGTGCATTGGAGATCGACTGGGTGTGTGTCGGTGATCATACGTTCATTGCGGCACTCTATATCATCCGCCGAGTCCGACCTATCAAACGGAAGTTTTGTTGGAGTACGTCGAGGCGTGGATAGCGGAGATTTCGCACGATTTTCTGTTGGAAGATATCATAATCGCCGGCGACGTAATGAATGAAATGAATGTCATAAAAACTCTCGACAACTCCTAAATGCTCAGTAGGGCATCTCGTATTGTTATCATCATCTCCATAAATATATAATACTACACAAATACAATCTATAAATTAAAAATAAATCTAATAAATATATTATATAATAGTAGTGTGACGAACGAATTATGGAACTTTCATTCCCACGTACTTTCGTTCCCGGGAGCAAAAGTGACGTGGAACTTTCGCTCCCAGGAACTTTCGTTCCATGGAACTTTCGTTCCCACAGTCAGCGTAACGTGGTTTCCCTCCCCAACACAAATTATGATTATTTAATTGATAAACTAATGGAAATTAAGGCGTTATAATTTGTTTGTATATTTGTACAGATCTTTGTAGTAAAAGATGGCAGGATCTAGCAAATTATTTTATTAACTAATTTATCTTAAATTAACTAAGTTCTCCAAATTTTTTCTCAAATTATATCTGTTTATAAATTCTTCCTTAAATTATATTTTTCGTCAAGTTCTTAC
>Ga0056128_1011968_pt1 | contig 10644 bp, 4 predicted proteins | sample WorMetLIZISLAND2_FD_71113 | JGI IMG/M metagenome (GOLD analysis project Ga0056128, IMG submission 71113) | Marine gutless worms symbiont microbial communities from Max Planck institute for Marine Microbiology, Germany - Olavius geniculatus... ... | reverse complement strand
TATTATTCAGCAGCACATTGACACACAGTCAGTGTGATGCGGGCAATATCACCTTTTGTAATTTTTGCTGTTTTCGATGTGCAAATCCTTAAATGTTGCCATTAACAAGTGTATAAACTACAGTTTTGTACATTTGTATTTGCTGTTTTATTGCTAAAATACTGTTTTCCTACTGGTGATCAGTTACAAAAATATTGCGCTTCAGATTTTGTCTTACAATAGCCAAGCCGCTTACAACTGTTACTTACTATCTAATGGCGTGACTGAACAAACAGACGACACGTGTCAGGCATGACGTCACCGCTGGCCTGCATTGCTAACAATAGTAAACAAATTTTTTTTTTATATCCACAAAATAACCATATAAATAAACAAACTAATATTGCACGCATAACCCGTTTAATATAGGCCCGGAAAACACTTTAATAATGCTAATTTAGGGACGAGAGACATTGATGGTGTTTGACGATGTTTGACTGTAATTAGTACAGATAAATAACCCACGCAATACTATAGTCTAATATGATGAACAAACCTGCAAGAAACATATTCCGCTCGTTTCTCAGTCGAATTTTTTTCATACCGCGATTAAACAAGTGAAGTTTTAGATCAACAATTGTTAAAATCCGCCATCATTCACTGTACCGAAGCGCAATGATATCTCATGTGTACTAAAGCAGTTCGGCACATTAGAGCTGTGCTGTTTTGAATAATTTATTACTGAAGTGCACTTCCCGAACCAAGTTGTTATGTTCTAGTGAAACAATTCATCACATTTTTATTTTCCTGGGAAAAGGGCACTGCTTCCTTTCCAGCCCCCAGCCAATTTTGTGGTTAAGGTAGTAACGGGGGTCGATGAACGAAAATACAATTGGCAGCATTCGATGGCCCATCTCCGAAAACCCTTCTACAGGCACGAAAATCTCGCAAAAATTTTTTACGCAAGCCGAGATATAGCCAATTTTGTCACAAATTTCGTTCCCATGGCAACGGGGGTCTGTCGAGGAAAAACGCAATTGGCAGCATTCGATGGCCCATTTCCGAAAACCCCCCTATAGGCGCGAAAATCTCCCAAAAATCTCTTATGCAAGCCGAGTTATAGCCCATTTTGTCCCAAATTTCGTTGCCATGGCAACGGAGGGTCGGTTGGGGAAAATGCAATTAACAGCATTTGATGGCCCATCTTCAAAAACCTCCCTATAGGCGCAAAAATTTCGCAAAAATCTCTTACGCAAGCCGAGTTATAGCCCATTTTGTCCCAAATTTCGTTGTCATCGCAACCAGGGAGGGTCCGGGGTAAAAATAAATGACATCGTTAGATTCGCCATCCCCGAAAACCATGCCTAAAACAAAAAATTACGACTTTATCTGATACACAGCCGAAGTTATGACCGTTTAAAGAATTGCTTAATTTTCCCAATAGGCGCCATTGTAATTTTTTCGATTTTTGCGAGTAAATACGTTAAATATTAATTTCAAATTTTTTAACCCACAAAAGGCACATTCTTGCGAGAGACCGCGTCGTTTGAGCCATCGCGCGCAAAAATCCGCCTAAGGGTCTGACCTGTAGGTGAGTTTCTGAAAAAAGGTATATAGCTAGAAAATTTTTTGCGTATATTTCACCAATTTGCCGGAAAGCCCCTCTTAAAGGAATTTGCATAAAATTTTGCGTGACGGGTTCCCTCGCCGACGTAATCAACCGCAACAAATTTTATCTCAATCAGATTAGGGGTTTTGATGCTGTGGGGGTCGAATTTTTGGCTTTCCCATACCGTTCAGCCTGTGATTCTGACCCAAGAAGGAGAGGGCTGGTACGTTGCCAGTAAGGTGGCTTCGCTCGCCGACGTGTATGCCAACAACAGAGCCACGGTTATTAGCCACAAGGCGCCAGAAGGCAAGTCTGCAAAGGTGGTGACTGCAGCGACGTCAGAAGAAGCGACGGCTGGCCAGAGCTACAGAGGCGGTCGTGGTGGACAGTACCAGCCAGGACGAGACGGATTGAGTGGACCTCAGTCATCGACCCAGACGCAGAAAGTCAGGCGTTACAGATGCGGTGAGTTGGGGCACATTTCTCGAGACTGCCCTCAAGACGGAGAGGACGAGTATGACAGCTCGCCGTCATTTATTCAGCACCAGCAGATACGGCGTTACGCATGCAGGGGGTATGGCCATATTGCTGGGGGCTGCCCAGGCGGGCCGGGCGGCGGTCGTGGCGAATGCGGAGGCCCTTTGCATCGAGGATGCGGAGGCAATCGTCGGGCGGGTCGAAGACGTCGCACACAGAACGGAGCAGTCCGCGTCGGCTTGGTGTCGACGGGAGGAGCGACGCAAGGGAAGACCCGCGAGATGGGCGTGCGATGTGGAGACGGCGGCGGGCGAGCTGGTCACAGTGGCCCTGATAGCTGTGAGTTCGGGGATCACCCGATAGTTGGCACTGTATGTGCATATGATGCAAGTACTGATTTATGTGCGTACTCTCTCAGGTGTGTCGGTGTGGCTGTGTCGGAGTGTGGTTGTGTTGCACTAAAGGATAGTGGGTGTCAGATATCCCTAGTTAGTAATTGATTGTTCTCAGAGTTGTGTAACGAGACAGGGGGTGATATCACTGTCCACGCTTTTTTGCTTTGTATTTTGTGTTGCACTGATTGTTTGCGTTGCACTAATGCCTATGAATGATAGCTGTGATGTTAGGTTTGCGAGAGTATTTTGCCCCTGCGCCTGCTATGTTGAATTGTCTGTCGCTTAGTCAGCGATCGTCTCCGAGCCGACAAGACGACAAGATGGCGCACCTCCCGTCCGAATTACGACAAGAGCGACGCCAGCTGCTCGTCATGTTCGCCGACCAATTTGACGATTGACCAGGGAGGTGCGACGCGAGGATCCATTGTGTTTAGGCTACCGACGGTCTCGTCCGACTGTAGCTGCGACCTTGCCGTGCGTTAGACGTGTGCCTTGTGTCGAGGCCGATACGACCGTCAAACAGACCGATGGCGCGTCCGATCGTGCACGTCTTCGCCACACGGATGTAGCCATACGGGAAGACGAAGAAAGACAATGGTGTTCGCATCGCATGTGACTATGGCTACCTGAACTCATTTATTGCCGGTGACGCTTTTCTGATGCCAACCATTGACGAAGGAACACACAATGTAATCTGCTAGAGCGTTAGTCAGATCTGCTGTCTCGTCAATGAAATCTGTGTGTAGATAGCATTGTGTACTGTATTTATTTTGTTGCATTATATTTGTATTGCACTGCATTATTGTTTATTTGATAGATCTCTGTGCAACTAATGAATGTCATGGACATATATTCTACTAGTTAACTAATAGTTGATCGTAATAATTGTATGTGATTGTTATGTTTATCGTATTATTATGTATTGTGTGATATATCAGGGTTTTATGTTTATTGTCGTATACCCTGTAATAAGTGTGTATGATATGTGTTTCCAAAAAAAAAGTAAAATGGGTTCAAGTTGTTTCCTATTTTGTTCTTTTTCCCAAGGGTAAAGGTGTTAGGCCGCGCTGGTTCTTAGCCAGTTCGTTGGCCGGTATGTGTATGACACTTGTGAGAAAACCAGTCGTCGATTTATTTTCGCGTCAGAATAAGCTCGCTGTTTGTATTTTTGCTGTTTGATTGTCACTGTGCTGTATTTATTTGTCGATTTAGTCGTCGGTCATGTTTATAGCATTTCTGTCTTGGCATGGCCGGAGTGCGTCTATTAGTGTGCGTGCATATCACTGTTGTCGTATGGTTAACTGTGCCTGTTCTTGTGTGACTAGGAGTACGTCAATGCGACTTACGTTACGTAACTGTATTTTTCGTACCAGTCCGTATCAGTCTCTAAATGCTAGCCAATCAGAGGTTGAGCTACAGACTCAGCGCCACTTCAAGTAGGACATAAATATTGAATTCTCTGGTTGCTATTGGTTAGTCCAAGCGTTGTCCAGCGGTAGGCGCGAGTCGAGCTGTTTGAAATCAGTTGTTGTTCTAATGTAAACCTGAATGGTCATGTGTGTGTTGGCAGCGTAATTGCCGAGGCTGTACAGCTTTTTTGGGCTTGTGTGTTAACGATAGGCGTAAAAGTGATTAGATGGGAGGCCTGTGTGGATCCCTAAAGGAGGACAGTAACGGAGTGCTTGTATAGAGCCTGTTGATTAGAAGGTAGAAGACTCCTGCGTGAGCTTATAGATGTGGAAATAGTCTGGATGTAGGCCCGTTTTATGTGGCTTAGTTGTGTTGTTTCTATATGATAGTCGTTCTATTGAGCTTCTCGTCATTGATTATATTTGATTTAGATGGCTGATGTGGTAATATCGTATCACCTGTACGAACATTTGAAAATTTACAGTCTGACATTTTGACTGAACTGTTTGATTTGCAGCTGCAACTGCTTGGCTATTAAACTGTATATAGGTGTGGTTATTTTTTGTGTTATTTGCATTGCATTTATTGTATATTTTGCACGCTGTATATATGTCGCTTACTAAATTACACTATTGTTTTATTTTTGATTTTGGTCCAGTTTCTTTAACATTAAACTTTAAGCCAAGTTTAGAGTAGGCCTAGGTGCCAAACCCTACAAGGCAACTTCACACTGGTCAACAGCGATCCCTATTGTCAAACAGGTTTCCACACACACACACGCGGACTTGATTTGTGCCTGTTAATAGCGCGCCCACCTGTCTGAGCTACGATGACATTTTGTGTGCTGTCATATGTTCGTTCGTTTGCTCGTCGGTTGGCGATGTCGAAGGTTTATCTAATAGCTTGAAGTACAACATTATGTATAGCTATTCGCGGTTGTGAGAATGTTGCAGCGGACTGTCTTAGCCGCAACCCGCTGGATGAATAACTTGTAAAACTCTCTCAACCGTGTTTGAACGAAAGACCCTGCTTTCGTCTGGGAGGAGGCCATTGTCACGGTTGAGCCTATGTGAAAACCCTTTGTATTTAGTTAAGTGCGACGCGTTGTGTATTTTGCGTCATTTTTCTCTACGCGGTACGCCTATTTAGTGTATTTGCGTGTTGCTTTGTATTTTTACGCACTCGTGTAGTTGCTTGCTCCTAATCGTGTTTTCTGTACACCCGTATGGCACGTGTCATATGGTCCGATGTACTTGGGCCAATAGTTGATTGAGTTGTCGAAACCGCGGTAAACTTGAACCGGTAAACAATAGCTGCGTTAGTCTGCCCGTCAGTCGTTACTGAGAATTTTATGAGAACGTATCGCTGTTGTGTACAGCTGTGTAAGGCCATGTGCTATGGCGCTTTTGTAAACCAGTTGGCCGTGGAATTGTAATCCGGCACTGGTCTGTTAACCGTCGCCAGCGATTCTTGGACGAGCGTCGTCCACCAGGAAGCTGTGTGCTCTGGTCGAATTCGTTTTGTGATCGCAAAACCGCTGTTAAGCGGTAAGCTAAGTTTTTTTTGTATTTTGCTGCGTTATGTATTCGTAGGATGCCATCTAGCTATAGCTGTCCGGTTATCGAATCGTACTCTGTTCGTTTGGTGTACCAATGTATTGGGAAATAAATGTATTTTGGGGTTGTATACGTGTCTGTACGTGAGCTATATTTATAGGCTGTATAAGCCATGTGTAATGTGTCTTTGGCGGTGGGCTTGGCTTGGCTGCTTGTCCGTTAATTTGGTTTTCTTTTTCTCTGGTTGCAGTCATTTATGTCGTAACCCTATTTAGAGATTGTGTAGCGACAGAATGAGTGATTTTTATGCGCTTGTTTGTTAGGCTGTGAGCTGGGATCGAAGCGTCACCAGTCGGTGGAGTCTGAAGTGCGATATCACCTGTGAGCTGGGACCGGAACGTCACCAGTCGTTGATGCCAGCTGCGGAGTAGCACCGTTGATCGGAGAACTGAGCGTCGTGCGGGAAACTGCTGTTTGCCCCGTCGTCGCTGCTCCGACTCGTACTGTTGCCGCTGTAAACTGTTCTTATTCCTGTCGTCGGAAGGATCTGCGGACTGCTGAACCGTCGGTTATCAGTACCGTGAGTTACATATTTCTGCCCAGTGTGTAGTAGGTATTATTGTATATTCGTGGCGTAAATCTGGCCGTTAATCAGGCATAACGGCGTCTCTGTGACGAAAGTCATTGTTGTAGGCGTCGTATTGTAGTTAAGCATCTACTCGGTTAGACTGTGCGAAACCCGGTTTTATTAAATCCTGCTGTCACGTCTAATCTGGACTTTTGGCTGTAGTCAGCACTGTAATTTTCTTGCTTTGTCGAAAGATCTAAACTGTGCTGAAAGTCTGTCTTGTCGCTGATACAGGCTCGCAGTAGGTGCCTGTGTTTATTGTCAGTAGATAGGTTTTTGGTGTCCCGTGTATTATTGTCTGTCCAATGCTATGCATAGCATTAGACAGAGTATAAAATAATTTTTGTGTCCGCGCGTCCGTGCGTGCGTCCGTGCGTTTAGCATTTCTTGAGCTATTTTTCTTTCACCTTTCCTTCCCCTTCTTCTTCCCCTTTTCCTTCTCCTTTCCTTTTTCCTTTCTATTCCTCTTTCCCTTTTCCCTCTCTTTTTCCTTTTCCTTTCCCTTCCTTTTTTCTTCTCTATTTTCCTTTTTCTTTCCCCTTTCCCATTTTTTTTTCTCTTTCCCTTCTTTTTTCCCTTTTTTGCTTTTTCTTCTCCTTTCCCTTTTTCTTCCTCTTTTCTTTCCTCTTTTGCTTCCCCTTTTCTTTTTCCTCTTTCTTTTACTCCTTTTCCTTTTTCTTTCCCTTTCCTTTTTTCTTCTCCTTTCCTTTTTCCTTCTCCTTTTCCTTTCCATTTTCCTTCCCCTTTTCGTTCTCCTTTCCCTTCTCCTTTCGCTTTTTTTCCCTTCCCCTTTTCCTTTTTTTTTCTTTTTTTTTCCTTTTCCTTTTTTCTTTCTCGTTTTTTCCTTTTTCCTTTCCCCACTTTCCTTCCCCTTTTCCTTCCCCTTTCTCTTGCCCTTTTTTTTCTTTCCCTCCCTTTGTTTTTTTTCTCTTCCCTTTCCCCTTTTCTTTTTCCATCCCTTTTTTTTCCTTTCCCTGTCCTTCCCTTTTTTTCACCTACCCCATTTTCCTTTCCCGTTCCATTTTTCTTCCCCTGGTTGCCATGGCAACGACATTTGGGACAAAATGGGCTACAACTCGGCTTGCGTAAAAGATTTTTGCGAGATTTTTGCGCCTATAAGGAATTTTCGAAGATGGGCCCTCGAATGCTGCCAATTGCATTTTTCCATGACCCCCGTCGCCATGGCAACAAAATTTGGGACAGAATGGGCTATAACTCAAATCAAATCATTTATTTAGTCAAGCACATGCAAAGACATTGACAAAATGAATAATGAATGAGCTTAAACAAGGGCACAAAGGGCTACAAAAGCTTTTTCATAAACCCCCAAAAAACATACAAATAAGGCAATACAATAAAATTATGTTAAAACACAACTGTAAACCAAGCCAAGTCAAAATCGTTTAGTCGAGCTTTAAACTCGGCTTGCGTAAAAAATTTTTGCGAGTTTTTTGCGCCCATAGGGAGTTTTCGAAGATGGACTATCGAATGCTGACAATTTCATTTTTTTCCCGACCGACCCCCGTTGCTATGGCAATGAAATTTGGGACAAAATTGGCTATAACCTGCTTCGTGTAAACGTCTTTTTCTTTTCCTTCCCCTATCCCTTTTTCTTTTTCTTTTTTTCTTACTCTTTCCCTTTAGGTGCATGATACTCTCATAGAACATGGTATAGTGCATCATTTGCCATATGCTGTGTGTATGGAAGATGGAGGGGGTGCAGTGTGTGATACAGCATATTGTGGAGCGTCACCTACCAGATGTTGTGTTTTCCCTTCCTTATTTTCCTTTCCCTTTTCCCTTCCCCATTTTCCTTTTTTTCCCTTTTTTCCTTTTTTTTTCTTCCTTTTTTCCTCTTCCCTATTTCCTTTTTTTCCTTTCCCTTTTTCTTTGCCTTTCCCCTTTTCTTCCCCTTTCCATTTTCCATTTTTTTTCTTCTTTTTTTTTCTATTTTTTTCCCGTTTCCTTCCCCTTCCCTTTCCCTTTTCTTCTTTTCTTTTTCATTTTCATTTCCTCTTTTTTTTAGTTAAGCTTATAATATTAGCAAAGATGTAACCGATGTAACCGACGCACCACGCCAGTTCTATTTCAATGACATTGCTGCTGTACAATTTGAGATCAAACATTTTGATTTTTTCTATTAATTTAAACAGCTAACTGATTATATTTATACAGACATATACTGTAAACTAATGAAATGCATTGGACAGACTGCATGTTTGTATGAACATTATCTTGTTACCTGATAAATTTTTAATTTTTTCCCCTTATTATTATTTATTGTCACAGCCTTTTTGACTATGACATGCGAGTTCGTATTCAAGATGGCTCCTATGTTTCTATAGGCCTAATCAGCCCTGAAAATAAATCAGACACGCACACTGGCAAATAAATCGTACAGTTTTATATGCGTAAAACAATAGACTGAGACAGACACGAGAGCAGTAACACAGATCAATAGCAAAACACAAAAAATAATAATAGTGTAGTTTAAACGTCCAGATACTTATTTCAACCTTTATATGTAATAATAGCGAAAAACAGAACTAAAAGTTTATCATATAATAATACAGGGGAGAAAACACACACAGACAGACTTATTGACGGGCCTGCGACAACTAAAGCAATTTTAACACACTCCTATGCCGAACACGGCCAACGTTTTATCTGATTTTAACTGCGAAAGTTTAGAACTGCCGGTGACACCTAGTTAACAGTCAAGTTCATACAAACAAACTAATTAATAGAAAATTACACGACTCACGACAACCGCGTAACGGAACGATACAACAGCAGCAGCGGAAACAAAGCAGCGACAGCGGGCTGGCGACGGCTGTCAGACGGCGCCCAGCTCCGGCACAGTCAACGTTCAAACAGCAGCAGCGAGGCGAAGCAACAGCACGGTGGGCGACTGTCGACGTCTGGGACAAACCCGACCGACGACGACAACAATCACAGCCGAACCTCGACATTGGAGGCCTTCCGACTTCAACCGATCACTTCGGACTTCAGCCGAACAGAACGTAGCCTCCGGCTCCAACGGAACCGCCCATCACATGCACAAATAACGATCACTCATATGCTCATACGTTTGTACACTACAGCAAGCGTTTAACTAACGTTACACCGTTGGAAAATTAACACAAACTAAAAAACCAACAGATCGGAAAACGACAAATCAGTTAATTGTCATATGTGAGGGAGCCTTCAAAATTGTTAGAAATGTTTTCGATGACTTTTTGACACTTTTATTCAATAGAACAATCCGAACTAATTTAGACAGAGAGCGACTTAGAAAGCAAAGTCCTTGATCCGACCGCTAAGCGACTAAGCCTCGAAAGTGACGTCAAGAAGGTGTGGATTTCTACAGCCTATCTAAACGTAAACACAGCGGTTTTCTGGCTACAGGTAGTAGCCTCAAAAATGTAAACACACACTCTAACCCTTCATTCTATCAAACGCAGGGCCAACAGATCGCATTTTTAGGAGCCGAGGCAATACCGACGAAGCCTCAGCCTACAGCCACTAAATATTCAATTCCTTCCCTAAGCTTAGCTATGACCTTCACCTTAGCAAGGCCCAACAGTAGTTTTTATAAGTATTCATCTCTCACTCAGCTAAGCAGCTCGCTATGCTGAGCTCGCAGCACTAAGTGATCTTTGAGAAACTTTTCTTGTTAGCCAAATACAAATTAGCTATTCATTAAATTAGCTTTCCTCCATTTGCCTCCGTCGTGAAAAAATTTTCGTACGCGAAAATGTCAGTCAAAAAAGACCATCAATCCACGAAAAAATTAAAATAATGTAGGCTACATTACTGAATATAGTCCGTAATACAAACAAAACTAATAATGACGTCACGTAATATAACTAATACTAAACTTATGTCCTTAAAACTTTTGAGGCAGAAAAAATGTTCGTAACAGAAAATAGACAGAATAGACAGAAATAATGTCATACGATGAACAAGATATGCAGTAACGTTCAATGTAGGCCTATGTATGTTATCATAATTTTCTATAGTTTATTAATTTGGAAAACATTTTATTATTCATGTTAATTGTATTTTATTATTGCACTATATTTTATGTATAATATTTGACAACGTATAGTTAAATTTGGGTATTACTTTGGAGCGAAATTCGTTTTTCTCTACAAGATCACCTTGGCTTAGTAGCCCACGGTTTTGAACAGTAGAGCATTTTTTCCGACTTTCGCAGCAGTGACGTGTAGGACCGGGCGGCGGCTTGTTATCTTTTTTGGCCTTAGCTGTCTGCATGTAGCAGCGCGGAGCTATTTTCGAGACGGGCAAGGAAATTTGCGACTGGTGGTCTGTGGATGAAGCCGGAATCAGCTCGGACAGCCTACCATTTTCCTTGGCTCGCAGTCAGCCGTAAACAGCCAGACCTGTAGCGCAGTGTAGAGTTGCTGTGTTCTGCGCTGTACAGTTATATAGGCAGCAGCTGTGCGGCAGCAACCGTGCAGCGGCGCTGTTCATACAATACAATACAATACAATGGAAAATTTGCACTCAAAAACTGACAAACACACTGTCAGTTTAATCTAGCACATAAACTAAAAAGAACTGAAA
>Ga0056128_1011967_pt1 | contig 10644 bp, 4 predicted proteins | sample WorMetLIZISLAND2_FD_71113 | JGI IMG/M metagenome (GOLD analysis project Ga0056128, IMG submission 71113) | Marine gutless worms symbiont microbial communities from Max Planck institute for Marine Microbiology, Germany - Olavius geniculatus... ... | reverse complement strand
GCACGTCCGCCCCCCCCCCTTGGATCCGCCACTGAAGTCTAGTTCCTTGTCTGAAGAAATTCGTCAAAATGCATTTAGGCCTATAACGTTGAGATGAACTTAGGCCTACTTTGCGCCTACGGTCACACATCCATGCAGTGATGTAGCCTACCCTACTCCATTAGTGAACTGACCATAGACCTATTCATATTGCATACTGATTTTTGTACATCGAAGTTTCGCTATGGGCCTAACAGACAAGTGTTGACTGATTTCTAACGTTCTGCTGTGTTGTTGTTTCTCGCCGCATGCTCCGATTGTGAACACGACCTCTCGAATGTGAGTGCCCAACCTTTACGCCGCCGAGCCAAACAACACCGTGGATCATAAAAACGCGCCACCAAACTTTATATCTTCGGCTTCGCCAAATATCGACCGATTTAACTATTCTTTAACTGGTGCTCTCTGAAAATTTTGCAATAACGAGATTACTATTCTCAATATCCCATCACACCTTAACTGTGTTGCTACACTATCTGGTGAAATATGAATTTTGAAGAAAAAACACACGCAATAATATATATCTTTTAAGCATTGGGAAAGTTTTGACAGCGTGTACTTGCCTAGCCGGTGGAAACCTGCTGCACGTCCAGTCAGGATAGGCAGACATGGAGTCGCCGGCATTGACACTAGCAGGTGCGTGTTTTGCGGCTGAACATGATTGGTCGTAGCCAGCCGTGACGTCAGAGCCATGACGTAATGTCAACGTGTCCTGTCACACGTCAGATATATTTCACGAATTACATTATCTCTTTATAGGAAACCCATCTCAGAACTATGTGCGATCACACAGAGTTACTTACCACCCGACACAGGTGAATGCGCGTCGTCTCAACCACAGTCAGACAAGCCGGTACTCAATTTACCTACCTTGGAGGGATGGAAGGCTGAGTTTACCTTGGTGTTGATAGTACAGATATGGTTTACCTGTCAGTGGACGGTCATCCATTTAAGTACTGACATCTGAAATATAAAGGTTTTCAAAATGTTGACTTCCACGCAGGCGATAGGTCACGGGCACTATAGCCTAATGTGTTAAAACGCTAGCTACGCAATTTGCTCAAAGCTAAAAAATGGGATTCTAAAATATTAAACATTTTGCCAAAGTTTTTGAATCCCAAGCTTTCCCGCTTACGGTTGTGTGGAATATAAGGTGAGTGGAGTTGGTGTTAGCCTACTTACAAGCATCAGTTGGTGTTGCTGGCTGGCACACAGTTGTAAGCCGCTGGCAGAAGGCGGCTGCCCGGCAGAGTTAAACGAAGTCAAATTAACGACTTCTGGCTCCGACGACTTGTCGATGTAGCCCAGGCGACGACGAAGTACCGATATGATGATGACGGTGACGACTCCAACAACAGCGAGCAGTACAACGATACACGGCAGCACCACGTACAACAGTTGCTGCTGCTGCTGTCGTCCGGTCAGCGTAGATGACGTCATTGACGAGTGGTCAGCGTTTAGTACGTCAATACTGTCCAGCTACCAACGTCATATGACATCGTTATTTCTTACCATCAACGTCATCATCATCATGGGCACATACTTTTTAGAAATGACTTCGAGGGCGACCTCCCGTTTTCTTCCATTTCCGTTGTCTTTCTCTTCATTCCCTCCCTTTTTTATTTTGTCCTTCTCGTGTCTTTCTTTTCTACCCCTCTCTTCCTTGTTTCCTCGTTTCTATTTCTTCCATTCCCCTTTTCCAACTCCCAAATCCCTCTAAGGAGTTTAAGGGAACTTTTTAGGCGAGGACTGCATTTTTAATTTATATCACCTTGCACAATGATAGAGTTTTTTAAAAAATTTATTGCACATCATTCATTCAATGGGGCCGTTAATCGTTCTGATGGCGTAGGCGGCACATGCAATATATTCATCGTGATCACCACAACAACATTAAGATAATAATGTAATTAAGCAGCATATTTCTTTGTTTATCAATAAAGTAATAAATGTTTACTACGTTAAAATTTAGAGCTAACCTCGTTGAGATGTGTCTGATCCAACTGCACAATGGATATAAATTCGGAATTGTTCTTTCCTGAAACGATCACAGTCATTTCACACATATTTGAAAGGCGTTGCGAACTTGTGATTGATTCGTGAAAAAAATGTAATATGTATTGTTGTTCACTGCGATGTGCTATAGTTTGCAGTCTGGACTGCATCCAGCAACAAGTGATATGAATTCATTTCTCGTAAAAAACGTAAACCATATATGACACATATTGAATCCCAAAATTCCCAACTGAGGAAAGAATAAGTAAACAATACTATTATGCACTGTATTTTTTCTAAAGTTTACACTACAAATAAACTGTTAAATTAGATGACCTATACCACTGTCTGTCGTCAAGCAATTCGTAGAACGATTTATTGGCAATTTTTTAATGCAAACTTACACTGTCGTTCCATTGGTCGTTGCATCCGTCAAGCCGTCAGACATAACGACAAAAATAATTATTAGGCAATTCGCACTACAAGTAGGACCATGGAATAAATTCGGAAAGTAACAGTAAAAACGAACTTGAGACGAGCGGCGATGATTCGGACGTAGTTGTGGTGCCAACACGAGCCTGTGCGCTCACGTTAACTCTCCGGCCGTAGATGCTGAGACAGACATGAGATCAATGTCAACTCAACATAGATAAATTGCAGCATGCTGACTAGCACAAAAAGCTGCATATTAATTTATTAGCCTATATAAACACAATTTCAATCGAAACAAAAGTTGTCATAGTCCCTGTATCAATTGGCAAAGTTTCTAAATCAATAAATAACAACTCGCTGGGTGCTTTGTACTTAGTGCTTTATTTCTGATCCCCGCAATTTTACGCAAAGCTGAGAATTACTCAAGTCAGAGAGTTAGGCCTACTTTAACGACACATTAGCAGTGTTCAGCATACAAATGGCCATTTCGTGCTGCGACAATGTTAAAAGCAAGTTGCTGATAACATCGATAAAACAAGAAGCCCACTGTCGCCAGGATAGCCGACTGTACTGGTTGTCAGTAACCTTCAAGGTCATATAAGGTCGATGATTTTTATGTCATTTGAAAGCCAATATGCGACTTCCTGTAAATGATTAATATCAACCTAGACACTATCTCGCACAGTTTGGCCACAATAGCGCGTATTGATCTTCAAGGTCATCCAATGTCAATGATTTTTATGTTTCTTGATAGCCAATATGCCACTTCCTATTAGTGATCAATAGCAACCTAAGCCCTATCTTGCACAGTTTTGCCACAGTACATCCGCGACGGACAGACGGACAAACGGACGACAACCACGACAACAGCTCGACCGTTACTAAAGTACGGTCGGCTAATAAAACTAGTGCGTAAAAACGGTAATAGTCGCCACCTAGCCACCTAGCGTCCATCATCCTATGCGCCCTGATTCTTCCTGAGACTTTGGCGCTTTATAAATCATTTACTTACTTACTTACTTATGGTTAAAATGATAAACCAGACAAAAGACCTGCAGTCGCAGTAGATGTGACGGTGGTCGACGCTGACGAAGTATTCGCGATGATCTCGTCGGAACAGCGTCGGGAAGTAATCCTCCAACTCCATTTCGTAGAAATCATCCACTCGACCGCCAGTCGCTCTCACCAGAGTCAACAGTAGCGCTGCCACACAGATGCTTTCCACGCAGAGAACGTTCACATCCATGCCAAAACACATCTTCACATGCCGGTTCTGCTGCAAAACGACTTCAGCCTAGCATGGTTTTCACAGACGCAACGCTCGCAACGTAAGACCTCCGCGTAGCCTAGCTTTTGATGCAAGCAATGCAAGAGCCACAAGAAGCCCAGCTGTCGCTAGGGTGGGACTGACGGTGCTGGTTGTCAGTGACCTTCAAGGTCATCCAAGGACGATGATTTCATTTTACCTGAAAGGCGTACGCCACTTCCTATTTGTGATTAATAGTAATCTAGGCCCTATCTCGCACCGTTTAGCCACAATACATCCGTGACAGATGGGCGACAGACGGACGGACGACAACTACGACAACCACCGCGCTTCTACCCTTGCGCTTTGGCTACTGCGTCACTTGAGTCAAAAAGTGCGCGAGAATCCTCGCGATGCGTGCGTTACGTTGAGAACTCGTTGCTCGAAGAACGTCGAATCACATTGCCTACAGACGACACTGATTATAGCTGCGACAGACAGACAGACAGACTGACGACTATTACATCATTATCTAAACTCTATATCGTTGTAAAATCAATCAGTCGAGTGATAGCGCGCCTGTAATGCTTGCAACACGCCCTGTGTTCTAACTAATCTCAGCCTCTCCGCTGCTGCTGCTGCTGCTACAGTGATGATGATGCAAGATGCGGCGCCTACTCAATCCGTGGGGCGATCGTCGCCAGGATCGAAAACCTGGGCAGTGGATCACGTCCTTAAAAGCGTTTGTTGAGTTCTCAACATTTTTGTAAAATCAGTCCATTTATGCATCACGAAGTCTGGTTCAATCTTAATGCAAATTGCCATTTTATGTACGTGTAACAATACTAATCCAGTTTCCGGCTCTAAATAATAGCCTACCAAAATCGGTCAGCGTGACCGCCCAACAATTTTTGGTACATTTTAAAACTAAAAGTGTGCACTATTTGTTATTCCACAATGACACATTAGCATTTTTACTGCGCTGGGAAAGCTTGCGGCAATCCACAGACTCTGCAGTTGGACTGAAAATTTGTAAAAAGTAAAAGGAAGATAAACGTAAAGGAAAAGGAAAAAGAGTTTAAGATAAAGAAAGGAAAGTAGATTTGTCTTAATATCGACATAATTTCAGAAAGTAATATTGTGTCAAAAATGGAATAAATTGGCAATTTTTCTAATTAATTAGACTTTGAATTACAATTGGTTTAATTACGAGTAACTGCCCAACTCTGCATTGCGGGTTTGCTCTTGGTGATTTTAATTCACATATTGTATTTTTCTGAGTACTAACAAAAATAAAAGAATAAAAAGAGCATGCGTTAGACAGCAAACGTCGTGCCAGCCCCCATCTACAGTGATTGTTAAAAGTCATCTCCCATGCGGTCCGCATCTTCTGACCGGCGACCGCAGTGCAAGGGTTGAGGAAGCAGACAGAACGGCGCCCGCCTGCATTGGACGTGACGCCGGTGTCACATTTAAAATGTATTCCGTGAAAAATCCGCCCCGTGAGAGATAATCACGAAATCGATATGTATCCCCGTTATTAAAATATCGCCGGCGCCATGAAAATCTCCCCATTATAGGATGCCTCCCCCAGAAAAGTCTTCCCCGGCCGACAATTTACCGGTAAAAATCCGACCCGACTGGGCGGCTGGCGGTTGGGGGCGGATTTTTGCCGATAAATTGTAGGCCGGGAAAGACTTTGCTGCGGGGCGATCCTATAATGGGACACGTGTCCGGCTTCTGAATAGAATGAACCAGCAACCCGTCGAGAATCGATCAAGCGCAACAACAATGAAATAGATCGATAATTTCCAGTTGATGCCGACGCCGACTTGGCGTTGCCATGCGGCCAAAATTCGATTGCCACGTTAAAGCTTGCTTTGCTATACGGTCTCGATGCTTGTCGTCTGAATAAAAAAAAGCAATAGGGGGCTTATTCGTAGTCTAGATTTTGCTACAAATCAGTTCTTCCTCGTGAAATTATTTTGTGAAATTATTCTGTATGCCTATACCCACGTGTTATAAACATCGTTCGTGGTAGTCGCAGTTCATCTTTAAAATCAAGTTTCCAAGGAAACGAAAGTGAAAATATTTAATACTTATTGCTCACAGCATGTGCGAATTAATAGTTGTTATGCTGAAAATACTTTTACCTCGTCATCCATGTGTTCATGTACAAATAAAGATACATAAAGCACGTTGTCAAATAGGCTTAAATATCAAGCTTTTGCGTGTTTTGCGTGTTCGTGAAGTCGTCAATCATCAACTGTGTTCTATACTCCATTATACAAGGTTTTTGGCTTTGCCGCACGATGCACTAGTGCATAGCGCGGTATTGCCATCACAAGTCGTCCGTTTGTCTGTCCGTCCGTCCGTTCCGTCTGTAACCTTGTTGTAGGAGCCAGTGGCGGATTCAAGGTGGGAGCGGGGGGGCGGCTGCAACCTTATCGACCGGATGCATTTAAAAACATATGATAATTTTGCAGCAAAATGCGTTATTTTTGCATCAAATTTTCAAACATTTTCTGGGAGGGGGCATAGCCCCCTCCTCAGACCCCATCCCTATCCTTCCGCCCCCTATTCCCAGTTTCTGGATCCGCCACTTGCAGGAGCGTATTCTTGCCACATAAGCTGGGTAACTTTGACAGTAATTAAGTAGACTTACGCAAATAATTAGCTAAGCGTTTTCGCTTTTGGATCGCCCCAACGTCGTGAAAATATGTCCAGTTGGGAAACGTCCGAGGTAAGTAAGTTTCCCGTTTTCTCTCTGATAGGACAATCACTTTTCGTTAAGAAAATGCCTGAAGCAATATAGACGCCTTGTGAAACCGGTAGGTTTAGCCGTTAGTGGATTCTATTGCCAGTCACAATGTCATAACAGATTTATAATAACCGTGAATAAGCACCGAGACTAAAGGACCCGTATCCGACACGGGTCAGTCAGTTGTTTCCCGGTGTTAGGCTGTAGGTAAAACGGTAGAGCTATAATACTGTTTTTCGTCTGCTAGAGGAATAAGCAGATCTCATTAAACCGAGGCACGTTTCGGATTTTGCGTCGATAAACACAGCCGTTGAGTACATGTGAGGTGCTACCGGCTTAGATTAATGTCATGATATTGATAATAGCATATACTCCGTCGATCGGGCTTCGCTCTTCCGTGATGTTTCAGTTTGAAAAAACATTTTTCACTCGGATGATAATAATTCCAATTTACGTTAGCCTATAGTTTTTACTATTTTTTATGTCCGTCGAAGTAGAGGACGTCGAATGAGGTTATATGCTTCGGGTCCGTCGAGTTTATTTGTCAGCTGCTGGATTAGCCTACTTAGATAATAATGAAAGGATTTTGATCAGGGTTTTGGGCATGTGGTGGGCAATAAGGTAGTAGTATTAGATTTCGGTGATAATCCGGACTTTTGTGGCTACTGGTTTTTGCACTATCTGTTAGATAACAGCTATATTAGGTCACTTCATTCGCCAGGGAGCAGCACCATTCTCAGCAGAGGTGCGAGATCTTTGATCGCTCGTTTCTAGTATACCAGATCGATCGATACCGCGGTTTTACCGCCTATCTAACGCCAAACTTTGCCAATGCCCCGTTTACACGATAAAAACATACATGAAGCAAACGCATTCAAAATACACGTGCAAGACGTATGCTCCAAGTTTGCATCATCTTTGCTTCATCGTGTAATTAGGCCTATAACATTATATCACGTTAAATTTGCTACAGCCGCTGGTTGCTGGCTAGTGACTGGCTAAAAATGACACACTGTTAGCGCTGTAATTTTAGCCGGTGGATCGATGGTAATTGGTATCAGTAAGTCAGTCAAGGGCGACGTCTATGACACGCTTTTGAAAGAAAAAGTCAAACAGCCCCATAGAATAGACTATAGGTCTAGTGAAAAATAGAAAAACACGATAAATTACAAATATCGGCATTCTTTTCACATTTGCATCTGGGGGGGGGGATTCTATTCTCGCTCGGTTAAAATTTTATTTCTCGTTATAGTATCACGAAGTCCTCAGTAGTTTATCAAAAGGCTATGTTTTCGTTTAGCGGATTAAATTTCTGACATTCATACTGACATCACCTTTTCTGGTTTTTAAGTTTATTGCGGCTAAAACTTAAAATATGAGTTTTATTGCCTGCATGCGTGATAGACGTGCAGATTCGTGTATTGTAGTCATGTTTCGTGTACTGTAGTCATGGCGTAAAACATCACTGCTGCTGTTCAGTGCCAGGTTCAACAAACAATCAACAATGTTTATCTGAAATTCCGCGCCGCTGACCCATCCAGCGCCATCCGGTCGTTTCTAGACTGCCCGGCTGACGGCTTCAGCGGCTGACCGCTTGTTCAGGACGTCGACCTCTCGTCGATGTCCGCCCGACTACGTGGCACCTTTCAACGATCTTTGCATCAGAGCAATTTGGTCTTCTTCTTCTTTATCTTTATCTTGAAAACAGGCCTGCATCTAGTTGAAGACTTTTGACAACCGGTAGCGTAAATGGATGTCCAGGAATTATTTGTGCAGATAAAATAAAACGGACAAAGAGTCAAGTGTCTCTCTGTGACATTTCACGGAAAGATCGATCGCGACTCCCTTTTGTATATTCTGTACTTTATGTATTTTTATGCGGGTCTTAGCCATCGCCATTCTGTCTGTTTATTTGTCTGTCCGTCTGTCTGTCTGTCTGTAACACAAATGGATCAGTCAGAAACGGTGCAAACTAGAATCACCAAATCTTTACCGTCGGCTGCCTGGAAGACTCTAGTTTCAGAAACCGTAAAGCTTTTCCATAAATTCGAAAGCAGTCACCTCGAACGAGGGCGCTAAATGAGAGAGGGTAGAGGGTAAATGAGAGAGCGTTTGCATTAGCAGGGCTTTTCTTGTATGTTTTGTCTAAGTAGCAAAAAACATCTTAGTTAACCAGCACACATATAGTGTAACTACGACACAGACAGATCAGAAAGAAAATATCTGCTAACGGACGTAGCTGCAGTAGTTCGGTACTCGGGCACTTGCAAACTATGCTTTTGTAATAAATTGTAACCATCTTTTACGATGTATGTAACTGTCACTTACTTATAGGCGCTATTCTGCCAGTATGCTCGTACGTTGGCCTAAGTATTCCACCGAAACCAAACAGTCGCAGTTCTGGTTCCCGTTGGAAAAGCACTCCGTTACTTAATATAGTTCAAATCGGTCTCGGGCGGTTGCGGTTGATCAATGGAGCTCGTCGCCGATCGACCCTGGCTGGCTTTCACTGACCGCAGCTACAATGGACGAGCGTCTTTATTTCTAGCCGCCCGCACGATCGTCATGACGGCGGCCTTCCAACGGCTTTATCTGTCTTCCCTCGGATTCAGAAATGGACAAACTGGGCAGTTATCCTGGGGCCTCCATCCACAACCAGGGGGCCTCTTTTCAGACACAATAATTGTGAAGCAAAAGTGTCGCTTGTTGTTTGAAACGCGCTTGAAAACAGCAAAAACAACACTTTTAAAATCAGTTTAAATTGACTTTAAATGTACTCCACCAGGAAATGAAAATCTCAAAATTTCCCAAAAGGAAATTAAAGTACGTGGATGACTCAAATTTTATACGTTCTTCGTTTATGAGGTAGGGGAGACCGCTGCGTGGCCCCACGTGTCTAAATCCGGTCCTGGCTCGCCGTGGTCGTTCAAGCTGATTGACGGTTTCCCTCCGTCGCCAGAGCATAAAATATCATTAAAGTTATGACGGAAGGTCGGGCAGGCAGAACGGGCGGCGTTTCCCAGTGGACACTTCCGCGTGTTATTTCGGAATATCAACAGATAGAACAACGCGTATAGAGATATGTGATTAACAGCTTCTTCCTATAGGCTGACTGGCGTCGCAGTGAGACAATAACTCAGTAGGCCTATTCCAGACTCCAGAGCAACAGTCTCAAGTAGGCTACACGAAGTGACGAAAATGATTTTGTTCTATATGTTGCTAGAAGTGATGCCACCGAATAGAACGTTTGCTTCGCTCAGAAGGACAGATGCAGAGAGAAAAATAGAAAAAAATACTAATTAAATAATAATGTTGTTAAACACTGTTTATTTTGACCGACGTTTAATCGTTCGTTTTTCTGCTGTCACTGAATTGTTTTGTTGCTGTTATGTTTAATACAGAATTGCTATTTGCTATAGTCTCATTTATTCATTTCCGGCCGAAAAACGAATGCGTCATTATTATTTCCTTATACCGACAAATGTTAAGAATCAAGACGCATTTGTTTTTAGGTTAGGTCGAGCCTTAAGTACGATCTGTCGTCTGTCGTCTGTCTGAAGCTAAATAGTGCGTTGTAGGCCTAATTGTAACAAAAAGCTCAGCTGTCGCTAGGGTGTGCCGACTGCCGACCAGTGATGTTAACGAAACCAAAATATGGCAAGAACGAGAACGAGAACAATTGAACGAAGACGAGAACGAAAACGAAATCAAAAATAAATTTTGAAAACAAGAACTAGACCAACAACCATAAGAACGAGAGCGAGAGCAGTGAAAGAATAAAATTTAACATATAATATTTGACATAACTGTCGGCATAAAGTGATTTTAGAAACCAACGTGATTATCAACTGAAGTGGCATGAATCAGTTGCACAGAGACCACAATTATGCAGAATCTGTCTCATGTGCAGCACCGAGATTAGGTCTGAGATAAAGGCAGATTATCGGATTTAAAAAAATAATTTTTGGTACAACTATTCTAACACAACTTGCCATCAAACGGTTATTCAAGTTTCCACTGAGATTAGGCCTACTAGAACCAATCTGAGAGTGAGTCTAACAGTGTCTTGTCGGTATTGTCTGTTCACTGCAGATTTGCATTTTATGCACAATCACTCATGGACATGAGTTGAATCAATCCATTGGTTTGGTTGAATTGGTTGAACGTGACC
>Ga0056128_1011965_pt1 | contig 10645 bp, 7 predicted proteins | sample WorMetLIZISLAND2_FD_71113 | JGI IMG/M metagenome (GOLD analysis project Ga0056128, IMG submission 71113) | Marine gutless worms symbiont microbial communities from Max Planck institute for Marine Microbiology, Germany - Olavius geniculatus... ... | reverse complement strand
ATCTCAATAACGGTGTGAGATAGGGCCTAGGTTACTATTAATCACTAATAGGAAGTCATACGCTGGCTCTCGATTGCCACCGACTTCAATGACCTTGGATGACTTTGAACGCTTAAATAGGGGTTTTATGGATTTTTTGGTGATTTTGGCTGCGAGACACTTTTCAAGAGCGAATTGCGCTGAAACCAATTGAGATAACGTAGACAAGTTGCATGTGAAATTTTTAGCATTGAACGTAGATTTCGACGGTTTAAGTCTCGATTTTCTACATTCAAGGAGACCTGCGCACGAGGGCATCAAAGAGTGGTACCCCTGTAAAAGTTGTTATTTTACCATTGTTGACTTGTTGGCCAGTCTTCCGTGAAAACAGCTGGAGATAGACTGACAGTTTGCGAACAGGAAGTGCTATATAGGCTTTCTCGCGCCTCGTTAGCATTAGCTCATATTTCTTGTTTTCACAGTTGCGAGATAGGGCAAGAACTTTGTTAGCAAAATTACAGAAAGGGTTACAGATTTGCCTAACATTTTCAGGGAAGGTTACTTTTGGTAAAATTTCACTGGACATCTCATAGACATAATCCGCAAACAAAATTCTTTGGACTCGATATTTGCATAGGTGTAAAATGGATATAATGCCGTAGGACATTTGTATTATCCTATACAGACTCCCTCCGGATGTTATTCCTATAAACAAAATCCCCCAGACTGAAAAAATCAAACTTTTTTATGTGCAGACAAAGGGACATATGTTGAGTAGGCTTAGTAGAAAAAAGAATTGAATTATTGCAATGAGATTCATGAACTTTTGAACCCAGGGTTCCCACGTTTCCTGGAAAGTCCTGGATTTTTTCTTGAAAATTTTAGGACATGGAGAGTGCTGGAAAATCACTATGGTTCTGGAAAGTTTTGGAAATTACAGCTCAAGGTCCTGGAAAGTCCTGGAAAAATATTCTTGAAAATTATGCATTTTTTCTATGCACACGTGGAAATTTTTCTCTTCTTTCTTCTCTCGCAGATGGTAATCCCCTACTTTTGAATCTGTGATGCCAGTACGTTATATTTAAACATTTGTGGGCCACAAAAAGGTCCTGTCAAATTTTTCATAGGGGTTCTGATCGAGAAGTCTGGATAAGTCCTGGATTTTTTGTCAGTGAGTGGGAACCCTGTGAACGTTAGGGGTCTTCAGGCAAGTGTTTGAATTGTGAAAAATTAGCTCGGGGTTGAACTTTTCAATGGTTAGAGGCCGACCAAAATTGTGATGAAAATTATGTATATAGTGTAGCTGACCGCCCCCCCCCAAGTACAAATTATTTCACAATGTGTTAGGGGGTTGGGAAAACAATTGGGGGGTTTAGTCCCCCAACCTCTCTCCCGCAATTCAAACATTGCTTCAGACCAACGCATTATAAGGTATCTTCACTTTTCAGCCCGCAAGACCCTTAATAGCTACGGGCCTGCAGAGTGCAGGCTTATGCTTTTGCAAGTAAGTTGCCAATGAGCAACAGTTGAAACTACATCAGATTAGGTTATACAAGAAGCCCAGCTGTTGCTAGGATAGCAGACAGTACTGGATGTCGGAGACTTGAAGGTCATCAAAGGTCGATGATTGTCATGCACTTAGGCTAGGCCACCTGAAAGGGTTCGCTGCCACTTCCTGTTAGTGATTAATATAGTAACCTTAGCTCTATCTCTCATCGTTTCAGAGATATGGCCACTTAAAGTTTGAAACTTTCCACTGAAAATAAATTGCGGCCAAACCTCTTCAGGTGGAGACACGGTTACTATATTGACACTCGCTCACAGGATATAGTCTTAGGAAGTCGCTACAGTATGGTGCCCTATCCGATGGTACCATCGCCGACCCCCTACGACTTACCCTTTAGCTACAATACATCTGTGACAGACAGGCAGACGGACAGACGACGACAATCATGCCAATAGCTGGACCGTTACTTAAGTGGTCGGCTAATGCTTCGAGATTCGAGATCACGGTTAGTTTACTTATTTATTGTAATAAATATGGCGGGAGCGAATAAAAGTCTTGTTGTCGAAGATGTGACAGAAACCGTTGAAAAAGTGATAGAAAACAATGTCGACAGCAGCGTACAACCGGATAGAACGGAACGTCTGCTGAAATTTCCGCTGACGAGAATTAAAACGATAATAAAAACTGACAGTGACGTAAACCTAGCCAGCTCGGATGCCGTCGTGCTAATAGCCAAGGCTACGGTAAATATCGAACACCGTTGGGCACTGGTAAAATGCGGACTTGCGGATCGTCGGCGGGTAATTTGCGGACCACAAAGTCCGGTCCATGCCCGCATTTTAATAATGTACGGCTGTCAATAATATCGAGCGTTTTGCTGCGTAAGTACACAGAGTGGCAGACGGTTTTGTACATTAAATAATCAAAAAATATTCCTCAGTTTACTTCATAAATAGGACACGACAGAATCAGCAAAACTTTTTGCGGCAGGCCATAGAATTTGACAAACTGGTCTATGGACTTATTGAAAATTTGCCACTGAAATCTGTGTATCCTCGTGATCAAATCGCAAATGTTACACATGTTCTGTTGTAATCTCACGGTCCCACAGATGCTGTTTTTTTTCGATTGTGAACATTTCGAAAATTGCAACAAAATCCCAGTTCATCCTGACCATCTTAGTGTATTCCAGTTCATCCTGGTTCCAAGTAAATCAGCAACTAAAACCTATCGGACAGACAATTTCAGCAGGTCCAATTTCTTGCCAATTTTGCCAAGTCTCACGATTTGGTAACATATCACCATTTATTAATCGTGGCCAATTTTGTGATGATATACTGTGATTTTGATTTTTGACTCCAGTGAACTAGTATAAACACTGATGATCCTAATTTCCTAGTTTAACTAGGATAGATGCCGATAAACATGGATATATTGGGATGACCATATATTGTAGTTGGTCATAGTTTAGTGGGAATGAAATTGGCGTTCATTGGTGTTTATTGGCATTTGACCCTGTTGCTGATAGGCTCAAGTAAAAGCTGATGACCAGCATCTGTGAGACCACATTCATCATCATCATCATCATCATCATAAACGAATAGCTAATAGCTGGAAGCAAGCCAAAGGTCTCTGTTTCTATTCACAGTAGATAACTTTAACACAAATATCAACAAAAACTGAACTAATACTGCTTTTACACTGACTTCTGGTACTAGATGACAGATTTGTAATCATAATACAAACTAAAACCACGCCAGATCAAATCTAAACGTCTGTTGAAACTACTAACACTACATGTCGATACAACATCATCAGGTAGCAAGTTCCGTAGCTTAACTAGTCTATTTACAGGGTAAGTAAGATGTTGTATACTGAATATTTGGTACCTTGCAGGAGCTTTTTGTTCAAGAGCTCACCAAAGAAGCTTACGCCTACACAACGCAGAGCAAGAGGAAGACATTGCAGCCTCGAGATCTTGGTACACATATTCTTGTCATAATTCTTTCTGTTACACTATATACATGTTGTTGTATATTGTGTTGTGGGTTTATAAGTTGGGGGCAGGAAATTGATTTTCCTATGCATAGTACAAATTCCCATCAGAGGATAGTATGTAGATGCTTACAATTTCTATTTTGCTCATAAATTCCACAAAATGCTCTACTTCAACCTCAAATTTTGTATTTTCGGAATAAAGATTTTTGGAAAAAGAAATTTACATGCTAGCAATGATGATTCAACACATCTTTCTTGCAGTTGGCCCAACAGTTTCCTGCAGCTGATACTTTTTAGTGTATAATTTTTATGCGCGAAAGCAGAATGCTTCGCACGTCTTTGCCGTCGTCTAGGCGTCTGTCTGTCTGTCTGTCCGTCCGTCTGTCACACTCGTGCTCTGTATCAAAACAGTGCAAGCTAGGATCACAAAATCTTCACTGTGGACTGCCACAAGGTCTCTAGTTTATCGTGACAAAATTTCGTGCCACTGGGTGCAGGGGTTCCCCTCGAACGAGGGCGTCAAAGAGGGGTACCCCCCTGAAAAAGACGTCATTTTGCCGTTATTGGCTCGAATAATGTGAAAACGGTTGCAGATAGGTACATACATGCTGCTTATCATAACAAGCACCGGTGACAGGCTTTTTGGATTCATCAACATTGATGAACTTGAACGACCTTGAACCCCTCAAAAAGAGGTTTTTAGTGAATTTTTCGCAATTTTTGGATGCAGCGCACATTTCAAACTGAATTGCGACAAAATGGCTGGAGATAGACCAAGATAACCTGCATATGAAATTTTCAACATTCAACATAGATTTTAGCAGTTCAAGTCCCGATCCCCTAGGTTCAAGGAGGCCGGCGCAGGCGTACGGCGTACGTCAAAGACAGCTACCCCCTCTAAAAAGTGGTTATTTTACCACAGTTATCTCGTGTAGCGTGAACACGGTTGCAGATAGGCACAGACATGCTGCTTGTCATAACAAGCACTGGTGACAGGCTTTTAAAATTTATCAACATCGATGACCTTGAATGACCTTGAACCTTCCCATAAGGGGTTTTAGTGAATTTTTTGCATATTTGGATGCTGCGCACCTTTCAATACTGAATTGCGATGAAATGGCTGGAGTTAGACCAAGACAACCTGTGTATGAAATTTTCAGCATTAAACGTAGATTTCAGCAGTCTAAGTCCCGATCCCCTAGGTTCATGGAGCCCGGCGCAGGCGGGCGTCAAAGACTTAAAAGATTTCGGGCTCCGCAAGTCTATATCATTTACAAGGTGGCGCCACGGTACTGGCGTTGGTGGTGTGACGTAGTTGGTAACGCGTTTTGACTGAAACAAAGTTACTCTACGCCAGGCCCGGTTAGTACTGCGATGGGTGACTACTGAACTGGAACTGCTATAGGCTTTCGCGCGTCTCATGAGCATTAGCTCAAATTTTTTGTAATGAAAACTAACGAAATTTATACCGCTTCATGCATTCTCAGGCTTTTTAATGCATGTGTCTTAAGCCCAGCTGAGGAGCCTACAATGCTGTCCAGACTAACCACGACCCAATGTGATGGGAAGGGGCTTGCTGCATTACTGGTAACTAAATGATCAACAAGAAATTTGAGCTAATGCTCAAGAGACATGCGAAAAGCCTATAGCAGTTCAGGTTCAGTAGTTTAGCTGAAAATTGGGGTGTTCACGTTAAGTTAATATACAAGTACCAAATTCTCTATCTGGATCACATAACGATAGTTCCGTGGTGCCACCTTGTGAATGATATAGACTTGTGTCGCAGCCCGAAATCGCCAAAAAAATCCATAAAATCCCCTATTTTGGCGTTCAAGGTCATTCAAGGTCATTGAATTTGGCGCCAATCAAAAGCCAGTGTACGACTTCCTATTAGTGATTAATAGTAACCTAGGCCCTATCTCGCATCGTTACTGAGATACAGCGACTTATTGGCCAAAAATCACAAATTTTGCCCACCGCCCTCTCATTTAGCGCCCTCGTTTGAGTGACCCCCTTTGAATTTATAGAAAAGCTTTACGGTTCCTGAAACTAGAGTCTTCCAGGCAGCTGAAGGTGAAGATTTGGTAATTCTAGCTTGCACCGTTTTTGACTGATCCACCCGTGTGACAGATGGACAGAATTGCAATGGCTATGACACGCTGAAAGCAGTAGCTGCTTTCGCGCGTAAAAATGAATGTAAATAACTTCATAAGTCGGACATTGCAAAGTGAGTCGCTTCTGAGATAGAAAAAATGCAGACATTGGTGAATTGTTCTGTGTCATCAGTTTATAATGATTTCTGATTTTGTTTCAGAGCTGGCTGTTGATGGTGTCGATGCCTTAGCATTCCTTGAAGGTAAGTCTACTTTTGCCTCATGCACAGTCACTAAAACTGTAGAACTGAATTTTTGCTAATAGTGTGCTTTGCAGAAATTAATGATTAATTTAATTTTTAATGTTGATTAGAAGCTAAGAGTGGTTATTGTCAAAGAAAATGCGTTTTCTTATTTAATTAGCAACTTTTTCAGTTACTGAGCTCCCACAGATGCACTGGTACCCAGTGTTTTTAGCCCAATAGGTAGACTAAAAAACAGACTTTTGATGGAGATGATTTCAGATGCTTTTCATAATGTCTTTGTGTATACCGGGTAATACTTTATGGTGTTTTTATTGATGTTTTTCTAGTCAAAATTCCATGGTTACATTTTTATTTATTTTTACAATTTTCCAGTGATTAATTGTGAGAGTAATCATTAGATTTCATAGCTTTAATTATTCCAAACTTTTGTCATTGGTATATCTTGGGAGGAAGATGAACTGATCGGGTTTTACAATTAAAAAATCTGAGTCAAGTTTTTTAACCCAGGTTGTTTTTGTACTGCTTGGATTTTGCTAGATTTTCCAAGCATTGTCCATGGGTGGATTAAGATTTCTATGGGCCTAGGATTGGCGTCACAGATTGAAATGGACATATCACCAATGAAATTGTATCTGGATGGGTACGGCTGGATATGGTGCTTACTGCTCAGTTTTTTACGCGCGACAGCAAAATGCTTTGCGCGTCTTAGCCATCGTCTGGGCGTCTGTCTGTCCATCCGTCCGTTTGTCCGTCTGTTGGTCTGTCACACTCGTGATCTGTATCAAAACGGTGCAAGCTAGGATCACGAAATCTTCACTGTGGGCTGCCCCAAGGACTCTAGTTTATCGTGACAAAATTTTGTGCCCCTGGGTGAAGGGATTCCCCTCGAACGAGGGCGTCAAAGAGGGGTACCCCCTAAAAAGACATTATTTTGCCATTATTGGCTCATATAGTGTTAAAATAGTTACAGATAGGTACAGACATGCTTCTTATCATAACAAGCACTGGTGACAGGCTTTTTAGATTTATCAACATTGAACGACCTTAAACCCCCAAAAAGGGGTTTTTAGTGAATTTTTCACAATTTTTGAATGCAACACATATTAAAATATTTTCAACACTGAATTGCGACGAAATGGCTGGAGATAGACCAAGACAACCTGCATGTGAAATTTTCAGCATTAAACGTAGATTTTAGCAGTTCAAGTTCCGACCCCCTAGGTTCAAGGAGGCCAGCGTAGGTGTGCGTCGAAGATGGCTACCCTCCTAAAAGTGGTTATTTTACCACCCGTTTAGCATGAAAACGGTTGCAGATAGGCAGAGACATGCTGCTTGTCATAACAAGCAACAGTGACAAACTTTTTATTGGTGCGAACATTGATGACCTTATATGACCTTGAACTTTTAAAATAGGGGTTTTAGTGTTTTTTTGCATTTTGTGGCTGTGGCATAGATTTTAAGAGTGAATTGCATCAAAATGGATAGAGATAGATCAAGACAACCTGCAAATAGGAACTGCTAATGCTGTCGCGTGTCTCATGAGCTTTGCTGAATTTACTTGTTTTTTTATTTTTGTGCATTGCAAAATTGCATACTTTGGTGCATCCTTGGGTCCTTCCTTCATGTGTTTGTTGTTTTGCTTTGTTGTTCTACGAAGTACAAGAAAATAGTACTTTTGTGATTAGAATCAGAATACACAAAAATTTAAGCAAACGATTTTCGGTAAAAGAAATTTTACTTATCTTGGTGGGCTTATCTTAGCTTATTTGCTTCCTTATATTTCGGTATCTAATATTTATATCTACAAGTTGTTATATTTTTGTTAGTGCTAGGGTTTAGGTTTTAGTTGAGTACCAGTTGAAATGGTCACAAGTGTTGCGAATCATCAGGGAATTGTCTGATAATTTGATATTGTTTTTGCAGTACATTTATAGCGAATAATTAGCTGTTTGTTTTTGCAGGGACGTTGGATGCAACATGACGATTGTGATCCAGTGATAGATCTTCTTTGTCAAACGACTGACAATTGAATATTTAATCTTTGTAACGGCTGCTGCTCGTTCATCACTCGTTGCTCTGTTACTGACTACATCGATGTTGACAGACAACTGATTACTGTATGTTCATAGTGCAGAGAAACCATCAGCAGTGTTGTAGGTTAAAGATTGTCGAAGTGGGGAAGCAAGAAGTTGCAACTTTCTGACGGACAGCTGGAGAATTTTTGACCGGCGAAATGTGTGTGCTCAGAATTTTTTATTTTACCTCTAAATTTTTCACAGAGTGTGGATTTTAGTTCCAATTTTTGTGTTTTTTGACAAGAATAAAATTTTTGGACAGACCAAAATTTGGAGGTGTAATGTCGCCTTCCCTACCATGATGACACTGCAAACTGCTACGAATTGGTGCTGTTGTTCGCATTCCATGCTTGAGCTATGTGATTAGCAAGATAAACACCAGATCATGACTGCTCGCTATCCAGTGCTGCTGCCTAACTAGGGACCAAATTTTCTGAGAGTCACAGAATTTTAGAGGACAGTTCACTAGTCCAAAGGGCACACTGGTTCGAAGAGACAGTAGTCCAAATTTTCTCAACAGTTTGAATCTCCAACGGCCTTGACATAGGCTAAACAAGCATCATCCAGTCCTCTTTCTCTTAATTCAATTAATTCACTAGGTTTTTCAAGTTAATTTTTCTAGCCGTGCTCTAATCTGATTCTGCATTGAAAGTTTACAAATTTCTGGAAGCCCGTGGACGACGTCACAGTTGTGCTCTCTAGTTCGTCGGCGCTGCGTTCGGCAGAGGGCGCCACTGTAACAGCATTTTTCTACTTTCACATTATTGCAAATTAAAACATCTGTTTTCATTTTGTGGTTTTCGCCTGCACACTGAGTAATGTGCCTTATTATCGCGGAAATGAAAAAATGCAAAACTTTTGTTAAAGTATTACGCATTAGATAAAAAGTTGCAATCGTAATTTCAGACCTGTATGAATCACATTTTGTGATCATAAGTACATGCCACCTGTTTGCGAACTTTTATGCGAGGTTTAACAACCTGGGACGATTGGATTCAGTTTCGTATGTCCTTCGCTTAATGTACCGGCTGACTTGGCAAGTAAAAGCGTTCCAAAAAAGATTGAGAAAAAACGTTAAAAACGTTAAAAAAACTTGACCAAAATTTAAAGAAAAACTTTTTTTAAATCTTGATATAAACGTCAACGCTAAGTTGTTAAACTTTCTTCTTTAAAACCTGATGCAGTAGCGGTAATGCAGTAGGCTTAGGCCCTTAGCTAGACTAAATAAAGAGAGAGAATTTTATTTTATTTTTAATTCGTGCATGTGGTCACTTATCAGTCACCAGACCAAGTATCACTAGACTAAGTAAGTAAACTACAACAACTATGGCTTATAATTTCGTTTCAGTCATTGCTTCTTGACGCTCTTGGTGAAATTATTTCAATAAACGTTGTGATAAAATAGAAGATGTCGAGAAAATAAAAGAAAACGTTAAAAGACGTAAAAATGTGGCAAGTATTAAAAAACGTTAAAACGTCCACTACAGCTATGAGCCGGGTTACCTTAAGTCGGCTGGCATCCAGCAGGTCAAGGCCGATGGCGACCGGTTACTGACCGGTAACTCGCAGTCTACTCTGGCGTCTGTCCAGGCTCGCCTTAACCATGATCTCGGCGCGCTGACGACGCAGCGTGTTCTAAAGGTCATAGATGTCGTATTCAAGGTCATCCGACGTCGCTTCAAGGTCATCCTGGATGTAGAGAACTGAGTCGTTTAGCACGTTTGAGTGACTATACACACAAACATGCGTCATGGATGTAATAAAAGTTGTGACAAGTTTTCTTTTTTTTACTTTTTGCCACTTTTGAAACAAGATTTTAACGTTTTTTTCTCATTGTCTTAACGTCTAATAAAACGTTTATTGAAAATTCCATCAAGAACGCTGAGAGCACTTCTGAAACCACAGAAATAAATTTGTATGCAATATCTTTTAGTTTGCTTAGTTAGAATTGAAAATGAATGACGTTCTTTCTCTGTCTAGTTCTAGCTATACTGCACCTACAGCATTAGACGATAGGCAAAGGGTTGGACAAATTAGGGCTAACGTTTTTTTATCATTTTACGTTTTGTTTTTTTTCTTCCAGTCATGTTTTTAACGTTTTTTCCTAAACTTTTTCTTAAACGTTTTGACAGATATAGCAAATATAGTAAGTGATTTTTGACTTAGCTGAGCCAGTTAGCTGAGTTGAAGTTCGGTCTGTAAGTAGGCCCTATACAATTTAACCAAAAAGTGAAGTGCTTCCGCCTGAGCTTGAAAAAAAATTGCTTTTTAGAAACGTTTTTAGGTTTTAGCCTACGTTTCTAAGGTGTCTAGGTTCAGTGGCGTATTTAGGGGAGGGCCACGGTGCGATGCGCCCCCTTTGGCCCGACCATGAAAATTTTTTTAGGCGAATTTATATGAAAAGGTGCGTTTTTTGCCGTCTTCCAGCAAGAATTGCAAAATTCAACAATGTTTTATAGTCTTTTTTCATACCGATACAATATGTGATTAAAATCGCCATGTGATATTGCATCTGATATGACGCTGTGATTTTCTGCGTTTTAGAATTTCAGAAAAAAAATGGGCGAATTTGCGGCTTCCATTGAATGTTCAAAAGCAAAAAGTGTTTCAGCTTCAGGGGGGGGGCTTCGCCCCCCTGCCCCCAACCAGGGGCTCTGCCCCTGGACCACGCTGGGGGCTCCGCCCCCAGACCCCCGCTATAGGCTCGCGCTCCGCGCGCTCGCCATG
>Ga0056128_1011961_pt1 | contig 10646 bp, 6 predicted proteins | sample WorMetLIZISLAND2_FD_71113 | JGI IMG/M metagenome (GOLD analysis project Ga0056128, IMG submission 71113) | Marine gutless worms symbiont microbial communities from Max Planck institute for Marine Microbiology, Germany - Olavius geniculatus... ... | reverse complement strand
CCAAGCAACAGCTGGGAACCTTGAAATTGGTCCACGGGGTGCTCGTGTCCCAGGGACCCTTCCTACCAAGTTTGGTCTTCCTAGGCCTTTTCGCTTTTTCTCTAGGTGGAGGCACGGGACTGACAGACGGACAGACGGACAGACAGACGGACAGCATCGATACATAATGGGGCCTCCTTCTAGGAAGGACGGCCCCATAAAAATTTGCAACGCAAAAATCAAATACAATTTGTGTCGTCTTTGCGAAAAAAAGTTTTACAAACCGCAATACATCACAGATTACTGTACATTAATGAAAAGTAATAGACTTGTCCATTTTGGGTAAACTTTCCACATGTTTTTAATTTTATATTTTGAATGTATTTAAACAAGAAATTTGAGCTAATGCTCACGAGACGCGCGAAAGCCTATAACAGTTCCTGTTCGCAAACTGTCAGTCTACTTCTGTATCTCCTGCAGCCGAAGATCGCAAAAATCAATAAAAAAACCCTTATTTTGGAAGTTCAGGGTCTTTCAAAGTCATCGATGTTAATACCACAAAAAAGCTCGCCACTATGTGTTTGTTGTGACAGGCAGCATGCCCATGCCTATTTGCAATTGTAAACCTTAAAAAATCGAAACTGGACCGTCAAAATTTGCGTTCAATGCTGAAAATTTTGTACGCAGCTTTTCCGTGTCTATCTCAATCGATTTCGGCGCGATTCGTTGAAATGTGTCTCGCAGCCCGGAATCGCCAAAAATTGCATAAAACCCACCATTTTGGCGTTCGCGGTCATCCAAGGTCATTGAATTTGGTGGCAATAAAGAGCCAGTCTACGACTTTTTATTAATGATTGATAGTAACCTAGGCCTATCTCGCACCGTTACTGAGATGCAGCAACTTATTGGCTAAAATAGCGAATTTTTCCTACCTTCTTCTCATTTAGTGCCCTCGTTCTGGGTGACCTCTTTCGAATTATATGGAAAAGCTTTACGGTTCCTGAAACTAGAGTCTTCCAGGCAGCCGATGGTGAAGATTTGGCAATCCTAGCTTGCACCGTTTTTGACTGATCCATTCGTGTGACGGATAGACTGACAGACGGACAAACAGAATTGCTATGGCTAAGGCGCGCTGCGTAAAAAAACTAGAAATTGTTTTTCACACATAGCATGAGGCCCTTGAGCATACGTGAGCTCCCACTCTGCCGGGAGTACGGGGGCCTTCCGCCGGCTCTGATCATAATGTTTAAATGTAGGCCTACATCTTCCATAGAGCTTATGAATAGTAGTACTAGTAATAGCCTACTGGAAGATACTGACGCTGAGACTAATAAGTTCTACATCACAAGCCAACTAGACCTATTTAGAAACAAATGCGCAATGAGACTGGATGCTGTACATGACGCAGGCGAAGTCAACGAGCGACTCGTCTGACTCTCTGCTAACACACAGCAGTGACGACCAGGAAGCTCGATCAACGTCTGGAACGGCGGCTGCAGCGCTCAGACCAGCACCCGGCACGCCCAAGCTGGCGCGCCAACAGCGCCTGGACATGAACCAGCTTCTACTGGTGAAGTCCTCGGCGTCGTTACCGGAACAGTCGCCAGCTGGCGCCACCAGCGTCAAACAAGTGCGCGGCAGTCCGACCGTACCACGACGAACAACTAACCCCAGACAGACTTAAGGCGTGTATAGAGCGACAGAAATGAACTGAACTGCATTGACGTGATGCTGACTGAGTTAAGTTCAATTCGCTTTTGTGTATATACAGTCCCTGCAAACTCATTCTAACTAGCATTTTACACTGTGGCTCAAAAAAGTATCCCCGACATTTTCGACTGTAACTTGAAAACCAATTATCAGATTTTGATAATTTCTGGTATAAATATTTCTGACACAACTTGACATCAAACGACCATTTAGCTTCCCACCTCACCCAAAGTTTATTTCTGCACTACCTGGAGAAAGCACAACCAACGAAATATCACTTTTTATCCAATGCGATGTGATTGCTTAATTAACATAACGCGTAAAACACATTTTGTTCACATTTCTGACACTGTGGCTGATATTTCATCCAGTTGTCCATTTTTAACTGCCTGCAGTAAAATTGCTTGAAGTATTGGCCCACTATGCGAATACACGCAAGGAGACGCTTTCTCCATTCATTGACAGCAGTATCGATAATGTTCTGCTCCAGACCAATCCAGGCTTTACCAGTTGCTTCTTGACTTTGCAAACATTTCTAAACTTCATCTGGTAGACATACTGCTGCAAGACCTGCTGTTGGAGCCGACAAATTAGGACAGATGGAATTTATTGACGTTTTTTTTATTCATTTTAACACGTATTATGCTTGCTTTGCTTTCCTCAGGTAGTGCAACAACAGACGTTGGGTGAGGTAAAAACTAAAACATTTATTTAATAGCCAATTGTCGAAAATCTTTCTGCCAAATATTAAAATCTGCTAATTTTTATTTAAGGCACGATCGATAATGTTGGGGATGTTTTTCAGGTTTTCTTTTAACACATATTTCGCTTGATCTGCTTTCCCTACGTAGTGCAGATGCATACATTGGGTGTGGTGGGAAACTAAACGGTTATTTGATGGCAAGTTGTGTCAAAAATATTTGTACCAAAAATTATTAAAATCTGCTAATTGGTTTTCAAGTTACGGTCGAAAATGTCGGGGATACTATTTTTGAGACACAGCGTAGTTCAGTTCAATTCATTTTGTTCGCTTTGTATACGCGCAGTTATGTAGGCGCCTTTGAAAGTTCGAATCAAGTTGCGGGTTGAAACGCATGAATGACTAATACCCCATTTACAAGATGAAGCAGAGATGAAGCAAATGTACACGATGTGTGCTCTAAGTTTGCTTCATGTTTGCTTCATCGTGTAAACGAGGTATAAGGTTCAAAAAAGATGCATAGACCTTTATGAAATCGGAAACCCATCTCACAGCTGCAAAGCGTCACCTGTCATATGAAATCATTCAATCACGGAGCGTCACCTGCCAACTAACATGGGTGAACGTGCCCTAACTTGATTTAATCTAAACAGCCTGGTGCTAGATTTACCTAACGCGGACAGATAGAAGATGAGGTGACATTTGCAAATTTATCAAATTATAATCTGTTATTGTTACGTTTCGGCTATCGCTGCTGATTTTTCGATTTTCGCAAAATCGTGACCCGGCAGGTAAGTAGAGAGAAAACGAGAAAGATTCTGAGCTGTTTAATGTATACACCGTGTTTCATAAAAACGTGGCACTAATTACTTTTGTCCATTCTTCGCCAGTTATTGACCGATTTTCAAAATGTTTTCACTGGCCCACTTTGCAGACAATTTGCAATAATGTGATTATTATATATCTCACCACACTGTAAATGCGTTTCTACACTATCTTGTGAAATATATACGTACGAAAGAAACTTAACGATAAATAACAAACATTTAGATAGGCTTAAATGAAAAAAATCACTTCAGACCAACATTGCGGTAAATGATCCGTATGACAATAGACTGTGTTGGACCCACACAGTCTAGTGGCATACAGATCATTTACCGCAATGTTGGTCTGAAGTGTTTTTTTCATTTTCCAAAAATGTTTGTTTGTTATTATTGTTATTCATTTATATTTCAGTTATATTTCACAAGGTAGTGTAGACACGCGTTTACGGTGCGGTGGGATATACACTATGTCTTAAAAAACATCCCCGACATTTTAAACTGTAACTTGAAAACCAATTCCACATTTTGTGTACATTTCAGACACTTTGGCTGACATTTCATCCAGTTGTCCATTTTTCAACTGTCTGCAGTAAAATTGCTTGAAGTGTTTGCCCACTATGCGAACACAGGCAAGAAGACGCTTTCTCCTTTCATTGACAGCAGTATCGATAAAGTTCTGCTCCAGACCAATACAGGCTGTACCAGTCGCTTCTTGACTTCACAAACATTCCTAAACTTCATCTGGTAGACACCCTGTTGCATGACAGTCAAACCTTGTAATAGACCGGCTGTTGGGGCCCACAGATTAGGATAGATGGAATTTATTGACGTTTTTTTCAATTCATATAACACGTATTATGCTTGGTTTGCTTTCCCCAGGTAGTGCAAATGCAGACGTTCGGTGAGGTGGAAACTAAAATACTTATATAATAGCCAATTGTGTCAGAAATATTTCTGCCAAAAATTGTTAAAATCTGCTGATCTTTTTAAGTTACGATCGATAATGTCGGAGATGTTTTTAGGGGTTTCTGTTTATTTCAACACATATTTCGCTTGATCTGCTTTCCCTAGGTAGTGCAGAAGCATACATTGGGTGAGGTAAGAAAATGAACGATCATTTGATGGCAACTTGTGTCTGGAGTATTCTTACCAAAAATTATTAAAATCTAATGATCGGTTTTCAAGTTAAGTTGTTTTTTAGACACAGTGTATGACAATGTCTTATTGCAAATTGTCCGCAGAGTGTGCCAGTAAAAGAATTTTAAAAATCGATCAATAATTGGCGAAGATATGAACAAAAGTAAAGTTCCACGTTTTCTGGACCACCTTGTATGTAGGCTATTATTCAGTTTCAACTGAGAAACTTTTTGGACACAAAGTTGTTTTTAAGATTATCGATTGGTTTTCGAGCACGTATGCGGTGATATTTTCTCTCATCATCTCGTATCATATCAACCGATGCGATAAACTGATATAATTATAAGTAAATTTTAGAGGTTAATTTAATAGTATGCGCTATATAAATTTACATTTTACTTACTTACTTATTTACTATGTATTTACCTACGCCGAATAGGCTTCGAGCTTCGTTCGTTTGTATGCAACATGACATGAGTCGAACATTCTCGAACGGACTCTAGTGATTTTTTTTCAGGAACGATTGGGCGTGCATGACCCAAAACGAAGTGATATTATTTTAATGACAATTCGAATGATTAACGCTGCGTTTTGTAATTATCTCCGCCGTGAAGGGATTACTCAGAAAGTTAGGCCTAAGAACGAATCTCGGTTTACAGAATCGAGACGTGGATGCCCGAAGAATAAGGACAAGCTCGCCAGTATAGAGCAAAATCAGATGACCCAGATCCCTAGTTTTTAACTTCGTAGACTAATGCATAAATAAATGTTATCACATATTCAACTAAAAGGTCAAATTTTTTAATAAATAAGTTGGATTATGAAAGTTTCGGAAACAGTCCTATTTTATGACATAGTTTTACACAAAAGCATTACGACTATAGCATCACATGTAAGTTTAGTATTAGAACTAGAGTCCAAAACATTCAGTATTATTTAAGCCCTACTGAATGCTAATAACGCTCAGCACTATATGCCGAATTAACCATTAGGCAGGCCGCAGGTGTTGCACTTGCGCCAGGGTTTCTGAGCTCGGGAGCCTTATAATTTCATGGTAATCATTTTTATAGGGGCCTACATATGAAATATAGAGCCTACAAAAATGAAGACAGTTTACACCCATTGAGTTTTTTGTATTAAAATAAATATTGTACATTCAATATAATATCACATCAAAGTATAACATTCGTATTGCAGAACAGACGGACGGAATAAACTACTTTAAACAGAAATATCTTAAAACATTAAAATCAAGACTAACATCACTGACTGACTAGACCAAATTGGGTGCTCGACGACAGAAATAAACTTGCAAACAATAAACTGTAAAAACTGCGTTTGCATTCGATTTACATAAAATAAGTACGTTTATATATGGCTCAGTAAGCTACGATGGCTTTATGGTCGGTCTTCATAGTCGGTCGGATGACGTGCACTGCCGAATAGCTCGGATCTGACACGTAAATCCGGTCCAGTATTCTCGACCCGCAGGTCGGCTCTTGTACAATCTGCTGCATGTCAGACCTGGCCACGATCTCGTCGTCCGAAAGACGATTGAAATCACCGGCAAGCACCAACAGCGCCGTCGGAAACAACTGCCTGGCGGTCGAAATGTTTTCTGCGATGAAGTCCAGCAGAGTGCTCGGCTTGTATTTGGGTCTTGGTGGATGATAAAGAGCGCCAACCAGCGTGTGACGAACAGCCGAGTTAAGACGTATTCACATCAGCTCGAAAGTGCGACAGTCATCCAGGAAACTCCACCGCTCAGCACTCACCTACACCGACGATAACGATCATATCGAACTTGTTCGGAATAATGCAAAGAAATAACCACACGTGAAAAGTTAATCGATGCATTTTTATTTAAAAAATTTAGTGAAAGTTAGGTGTATATCAACAAAACATTTTGCTTTTAGGCAAAAAGATAAAAAAAATGAGATGCTGTGTTTCAAGCAGCGAAATGTCGTTCACTGAACAACTTCAACGTCAGTCAAGTCAGTAGCGTCGCCAGGATTCGGCGCCAAAAGGAAAAAAACTAAGAAAATAAATACGAAGTGACAGTAACTGTGGAGCTGATGTCCTAAAATACTGGCATGCAGAACATGCTGCTGGATTTCTACTGGATGAGCAAGCAGATAAAACCCAATGCCCGACTTTGCGCGGCTTTAAAGTGACCTGAAAATCAAACAATTAGCCAAAAGTCGAGAGGGGCACGGCACGTGCCCCAGTGCCTAACAGCAGCAGACGTCAAACTGCCAATAATATTCATTCCGTCACTCATTCGTTTAAAGCCGTGGTTACACGCGCCGATTCCCTCGTCTGAGGTTTTAAAACCTCAAAATGCTCGGCGACGTCGGACTACACATCGGACGAGGAAATCGGTGCGTGTAGCTACGGCATAAGTGTACGCCATTTGTGTAGCAGAGCGTATCGTGCAGGTACAGTACGGCAGAAAGATGACACAGATAATAACGCATGATTAACAGGATTTATTGCAGCAGTTTCAGCGTCAACGCAAGTCGCTATAGATTTTGTTCTAGTTATCGTTGTCGATGACGTCACAGGCACCTGTCTGTGTGCGTAGACGGCCACGCCTCCTCCAGGCCGGTCGTTCCGGTCCCGGCGTAGCAGCTGGTAGCCGGGGATAGCAAAGTTCCGGTCTGAATGCCGCCCTGCAGTGAGATGTGTCTCGGTAATGACAGCTAGGTCGACGCAATAGCGCAGAACGTCTCTGGTGAGATGAGCGACTGCGTGCGGCTTGGCCAGCGAGTTGGCGTTCAGAACGTAAAGACTTGGCGCTACAGCCACCCTACATGTTCTCGCTTCACCCAGTGACAATCAGTCAATCGAATAATTTATAACCACTTACAAAAATGACATCACCAGTGGTGTACAAACCTTCAAAAGTGCCCAAAAGCTCAGATAAAAAGTAATGATAATGTACACATTAAAAAACTTAATCAGAGACAGAATGCTCGCTGAAACAGTAATGCATCTTTAAACTTTTGTTTTAAAAACGCAGTGTCATGATAAGTACATTAAAGTGACGGTGGCAGACTGTTCCAAGCAGCCGGTGCAACGTACGTAAATGATCGCTGTCCGAACTTTAGTCGCGTGCGTAGTTGCTCATATCGGACACTGCTGCCAGACCGAGGTCGTGTTCGTGATGTGACACTGGCTGTTTGCGTCAAATTATGTGACCATGTCAGTGAGGTAAGGCGGTGCTTGTGTGGTATTGCACCCGGAAGCCAGTCTAATTGTTGCAGCGTGGTCGCGATTAAAAAGACAATCAGTCAATTAATCGGTATTGCTTTAATAGCGGAGCTACTTCCGGGTTAATAGTAACAAAGCAAAAAAATTTGCATGCAAAAACAAACAGCGTAACAGAAAAGTATAGTCTTTCTAGACCAGTTTTGACTGAACTGGTTACACGTTTAGCGTGGGATTTTTTATTTCTTTTTAATTAAAACTACCAAAATTGCGTAAACGAATGTAAGTACAAAGAAAAGAGACAGTAAAATATTGGCAATGGAAAATAATAACAATTAACAGCATTTACGTCGTAAAAACCCAAAATGTCGTCTGTGCGTTCCTGGTGCTTATCAGCGTTCAGACTGACGACAAAAAACTAAGAAAAAATGTAAAAGGTAGAATTTATGAGAGCTCATTTATACCGCATTGATGGGTTGCACCGACAGACTTTGACTTTTTATCACATCTTCGAATCGCTTGGATCCGCCATGCCGCAAACGACGGAAATCCCATAGTCTGTTTGCCTAGCACGTGCGTTCGTTTACAAACAAAACCACGTGACTGAAGGTAGACACGCTCAACGGCCTCGTTGATTGTCAACACAATGCCACCTGCTAGTCGACTCGTTAGCATTGTCAGTCGTCACGCGAAATCATTCAGATTGATTGAATAAATGTATAGGAAAGTATGCAAGTAAATAAAGCTGCAAAGATACTCGTGGACTGGAGTAGATTAGAAGATCTAGTGGTTCGAGAAAATGTGGAGTTATTCCAAAGAGTTGGCAGATACAGACCAACTGGATGCGCGGCTTTGGAAACGTTTTAAAATAAAAACAATAAAAGCTGCACAGCACAAAATAATCATTATGCATAACAAACTACAAACTTATAGGCCTACAACCCAATAAGTCACGGCGCAAAAGTAGGCCTACTTGTCATGGCAACATCAAGACATATGACGTCATCCTGTTTTCTTTTATCATCAGCAGCATAATATACTCACACTGGCCTACCAAAAATTAGCCTACCAAAATCTAATAATCCTTCTTCACGTTTTAATCGACAATGTCGAGGATCGTTTTGTGAGACAAAGTGTAGCTCTTCCATTTATTTTTAAGCGAAATCGTTCAAGTGCATTAAGCGATTTCGCCTATAGCTACCCATTTCTCCGCAGCGTGGTATGTGTGTCGTCTGTCTTATTCCTGTACCCTGCTTACACCGTTCGATTGATTTACGTGACTCCCAGGGGATAGGGTGATTGGGAGGGGAACTAAAACCCTCAGCCAGAACTTGCACTTGCCTATAGGCCCTCTACTTATGACTAACCAACGATTTCTATCATATCAAATTACTTCGGTCACTTGTTCAATTTCTGTTACGTATAAAATTAGCAACTGCGTTCCCGTTCTTCTATGCGGTTTATAGAAGCTCCTACAATGACCCTTTATTCACAAAATTTTTCGGCTAGTACCATTAGTTTAAGTTTCGACCTCTTGGGTTTAACGAGTTCTCTGTACGGGAAAGTCAATGGATGCCCATTCAAAATACCTGATTCTGGCTACTATCAACTACCGGTAATTTAGCGTGAAAACGGTCGCAGATAAACACAGAGCACTGCTGACGAGCTTTCCAAAGTTATCAACATTGATGTCCTTGAACGACCTTGAAATCCAAACGGCGGATATTTATGTAGTGATTGTTTCGCGTTTTTAGGCTGCGACGTTAATTTCAACAGTAAACTGCACCGAAATTAGGCTACAGCCTACCACGACAGCGTGCGCGTAAAATTTTACGCATAAAACGTAGATTTTAGCACTCCAGGCTCAGGTCTCGACGCCCTACGTTCAAGGAATCCTCTCTACGGGGCGTCAAATTTGGGTGGCCCTTCAAAACACATTACTTTATTGCACTTTGTACACTGATTCCCCTAGTGACAGCACCGATGCTGTCGCGCGTCACGTAAGCTTTGCTCAAATTACTTTTAGTCTTGGTACCTGAGTGAAAAGTTATGTAGGCCTACTACGTTTACGAGTATGCTGAAAATTTCATACGCAGGTTGTCTTGGTCTATTTTCAGCAATTTCGGCGTAACTCAACGTCGTGAAATGTGCGCCAAAGCCTGAAATCGCAAAAAATAAGTAAAAACCCCCTATTTTAGAAGTTCAAGGTCGTTTATCGACGTTAGTACCCCGAAGAAAACTCGTCATGAGGGCTTGTTATTATAAGCAACAAGTATGTGCCTATCTGCAACCGTTTTAACGCTATCTATAGACGAATAAACAGCGGTGGTAAAATAACCACTTTTACCGGGGGTAGCCCTATTTGACGCTCTCGTTTGTCAGGAACCTTTTCACAAACCTGCACGAAATTTTTTTTAGAAAAAAAATAGAGTTTTGTGGCAGCCCACAGTGAAGATTTCGTAATCGTAGCTTAAATTCGTCGTTTTGACACAATATAGCAACAGTGTCACTAACACACAGACACACTCTCACACGGACGGACGCCTCTACGATAGCTAAGACGCGGGTAGCATTGTTGTCATGTGACTCGTACCTAAAAAGTTATAACTTTGATAATATTGCAGAAATTAGGTAATTTCTGCTCAAAAAAGACTATGTAAACAAAATTAGCGTACCGTTGCGTACCGTACGGCGTAAATTAGTTGTAATTGTATATTCACTACTGTTATTGTACCTTGACGATTTGCCTGCCTATGGGTGTTATATGACGATGAACAACAGTGTAAAGACATTTTCAGACGTTCATATTATTACAGCGTTAATCAATCTAATAAAATAAGAATCATATATTAACAGTGCGAGGCACAAATGTTGTATACTTATGTCTACTAAAATTGACTGTTTTTTGACTAAGTATTTCTTGTAGGTGTCGCCATCTGCCGAGTCGAATTGAATATCATGTACGCCAGTGTTTTTCAACCTTTTTGTTGCCGCGGAACCCTGAACAAGCGTAGAGGTCACTCACGGAACCCCATGCATTGATCCAAGCGTCCAACGACGTACGCAAGGTAGAAGCTACAGGGTGT
>Ga0056128_1011959_pt1 | contig 10646 bp, 7 predicted proteins | sample WorMetLIZISLAND2_FD_71113 | JGI IMG/M metagenome (GOLD analysis project Ga0056128, IMG submission 71113) | Marine gutless worms symbiont microbial communities from Max Planck institute for Marine Microbiology, Germany - Olavius geniculatus... ... | reverse complement strand
TTATACACTTGTTAACGGCAACATTTAAGGACTTGCACATCGAAAACAGCAAAAATTACAAAAGGTGATATTATTCAGCAGCACATTGACACGCAGTCAGTGTGATGCGGGCAATATCATTCATTCAGCGTCAAACCCTTTTCCGCAATCGTTACACCACTATAAGTCCACCACTGAGATTTCTATTAAGCATTGCAGGTAGGCTTACTGCTCGACGTCGTCAGCTCTTGTTGCTTTACTGACAACATCTAGTAAGTAAGCTTTTAAATATCATTTGCAACTGGATCTTAAATGTAAAGCCAGAATTTCATGTCGTAAACATTCGATGACTTTTTCAGTTTTTAATGTGGTGACAACAGCAGTTTTAAAAACGAAATAAAAGATACTCGTAATTATGCGTTATTGTGTTTTAACGAGCAGAGACAAAAAAACTGCAACGACACAACTGTACGAAGGATAACCTACCAAAAACTTTGCATTAAATAATATATATTAAAAAAAATTAGTATTTGGTTATTTTTTGTACTTTTTATGATTTTGGGATAATAGTTGTTTTCATTGTAGTCACTTGACAAAAGTGTAAAATTAAAGAAGCCGGTAGGTGACATCGCTCGATATTTACAGAGATTACAGCTAAAATATGCACCGCCAGTCGCACGCAAAGTCGCAGACCGAGTCGGATACAGACATGGTGTCTGACAATAAGGGTAGCTTATAGCAGTCGCGAGCCAATATTCGAATAGTCAATGTAACATAGCAGCGACTGGTAGAAGCGGCACAATGCAGCAGATAGCTGACAGCAATAATAAACTCAAACATGAGCACAAATGTTTAACAAAGCATAAATGTTTGGTAACAACATTATGACCACTAAACACGTGCCTGACACAAAATCTGGCGGGTTCCACAGCGAACGAGAATGTCAGTATAGCAGCCGTCCCGCAGTGCAACAAGCATGAACGAAGGTCATGAACTGTCATAGTTATTGTTCACTGCTGCAGTTGCTTCGCACGTCACGCATGTGACTTTCTTCAATCAACGACCAAGACATTTATTACACTCATAATGTTTCCGTGTTACGTCCTGCAACATTCACGCACCTGACAGCTACTTTTGCATTTTAACGATTTGTCACTGACAAAATTTAGCACGAGGTGGTGTGGTTATTCCATTAACCATCATACCTTGTTTCCGGTCCGTGCCCCATAAAAGGAAATGCTTGCGTGGCCTGCCCTGGACAGTTAAGGGAAGTTTAGATAATTTATTTCCGTCAGTTATAACAGCGGGATGACGTCATACCGGCGCAGTTTAGTTCCAGTGCCGCGTGCTAACAAGAACCATAGTAATTTGACAAAAAGCTGAATTACGCATTGATGCTACCACCTGATCACTAAACATCTCGTAGTCTAACTCTAACTCTAAGTCTAACTCTATATTGTTGTTTTTTTTGTTTTTTGTTAAATTTTTGTCTACCAATGTTTGTTTGGTGAAATAAAGATTATCAGAAACATTCACGTAGTCTTTTTATTGATATGCTGACGTTAGCGCTGCTAAAAAACGGCGTGGGTGATTATACGACTTACAGCATACTACAAAAAGATTTTATTACGCGCGATAGCAGAATGCTTCGCGCGTCTTAGCCATGGCCTAGACATCTGTCCGTTTGTTCGTCTGTCCGTCCGTCCGTCCATCACACTGCTGTAATATGTCAAAACGGTGCAAGCTAAAATTACGAATTCTTCACCGTGGGCTGCCTCAACGTCTCTAGTTTATCGTGACAAAATTTCGTGCTTCTGTTTGTGGGGGTTCCCTGCGAAAGAGGGCATCAAATAGGGGTAACCCCTCTAAAAAGACGTTATTTTGCCATTATTGGCTCGTATAGTGTGATAACGGTTGCAGATAGGTACAGACATGCTGCTTATCATAACAAGCACTAATGATAGGCTTTTTAAATTTATCAACATCGATGACCTTGAACAACCTTGAACTTCTCCCCCAAAGGGAATTTTTAGTGAATTTTTCACAATGTTTGGATGCAGCGCACATTTCATCACTGAATTGCGACAAAATGGCTGAAAATAGGCCAAGGCAACCTGCGCATGGAATTTTCAGCATTAAACGTAGATTTTAGCAGTCAAAGTTGCGACTCCTTAGGTTCAAAGAAACCGGCGCAGGCGGGCGTCAAAAACCGCTACCCCATAAAAGTGGTTATTTTACCGCAATTATCTCGTGTAACGTGAAAACGGTGGATAGGTACATATAGGTTAGCAGACAGCAGATAGCTACATACATGCTGCTTATCGTAACAAGCAATAATGACAAGCTTTTTATTGTTGTCAACGTCAATGACCTTGAATGACTTTGAACCCTCAAGATAGAGGTTTTTAGTGCACTTATTGCGATTTCTGGCTGCGACACACATTTTAAGCGTGAATTGCGCCGAAATGGCTGGAGATGGACCTGGACAACCTGCGTATGACATTTTTAGCACAGAACGTACATTTGTAAGAATCTAAGTTTCAATCTCTTGAATTCAAGGAATCTTTCATACAGAGACCTCATATTTAAGTACTGTTTCAAGATGCATTAATATCTTATTGCTGCAGGCCTACGCTGATTGCCAAAGTGGCAGGACCGTTGCTATATATACATCTTTATTTACCAAAAGGTAGCAATACAACAGTACAGAGCAAACAAAAAAGACGAAAAAACAAAACATACAACACAAAAAACAATGTCCAGGAATGAAAAATCTACAGCTATCGCGCGTCACGTGAGCTATGCTCAAATTACTTGTTCAAGCATCATATTTTTAATCATATCGCTTTATGTCTTTTTTGTCGGCCGAAGGCAGAAATGCAGTTGCACTAACTTGCAGTTTCCGCGTATGCGGGCTTTCCCGTTTATTATATCTGGCGGCGATTTTTTCCTCTAGCCACGGATCAATAAGCGCGACAGTAGAATGCTTTGCGCGTCAGCCCTGGGTATCTGTATGTCCGTCCTTCTGTCCGTCACATTGCAGTATAGTGTTAAAACGACGCAAGCTATGATCACGAAATCTTCACTGTGGCTGACACGGGGACTCTAGTTTTGTGTGTCAAACTTTCATGCCCCTGGATGAAGGGGTTCCTCTCGAACAAGGGCGTGAAATAGGGGTACCCCTTCTAAAAGTCCTTATGTTATCGCGCGTAAAAAAGCTGTTGCAAATAGGCACAGGCATGCTGCTTATCATAACAATTACTGGTGACAAGCTGTTTCGAGTTATCAACATTAATGACCTTAAACGACCTTGAACTTTCAGAATAAAAGGTATTACTAAATGTTTCGCGATTTTGGAATGCGACACACATTTTAAGAGTGAACTGCGCCAAAATGGCTAAAAATAGACCAAGACAATTTGCATATAAGTTTTTTGCATTAAACGTAGAGCCCGTTTAGCATGAAAATGGTTCGAGACTTGCAACAAGCACTAGTGACAAGCTTTTGAATAATGTCAACATCGATAACCTTGAATAACCTTTAACTTCCAAAATAAGGTGTTTTGGTGGTTTTTGACAATTTTTGGCTATCAACTATAACAAAAGTTGTTGCCTGCGTATTGGCCCTCGTGCCGAAGTTGTTTGTAACGGTTTAATGTGTTTGTCTGAAGTTAGATATCTAGGAATATTCATAGTTAAATCACGATCTTTCAAGTGCTCACTGGACCATGCAAAACGCTCCTTCTATCGAGCTGCCAATGCGATATTTGGCAAGGTTGGTAGAGTGGCGTCTGAAGAGGTTATGCTCCATTTGATTAGGTCGAAATGCATTTCTGTATTATTGTACGGTTTAGAAGTATGCCCACTGAATAAATCTCAGATCGCATCACTTGATTTTGTCGTTAACCACTTCTTTATGAACTTTTCAATACAAATAATATGGAAATCATAAATGCTTGTCAAAGTTATTTTTCGCTCAAATTACCTAGTGTTCTCATTCCGACACGAGTAAACAAATTCACAGCCAGAACTAACGTGATTTGAGATTTTTCAGGTTTTTTTCCTGTTTGATATTGCTGCTTCTATTGCTCAACATGACAATTCTGCGAGTCTAACTCTATATTGTTGTGTGTTTTTTTTGTTTTTTTTGTTTAATTTTTGTCTACCAATGTTTGTTTGTTGAAATAAAGATTATCATTTCAAAAGAGAATTGCGTCGAAATTACTAGAGATAGACCGAAACAACCTGCGTATGAAATTTTTAGCGTACAAAGTACATTTTAACCGCCTTCGTTTCGATCTCTTGCGTTCAAGAAGTCTTCCGTACGTAAGCCTCAAATTTGGGTACTCATTATTATTTCATTGCACACTATACACTGATTGCCCACGTGGCAGAACCGATGCTGTCGCGCTTCACATGAGCTTTGCTCAAACTACTTGTAGACATACCGTTCAGCGGCTACAGACATTTTGTGTAAAAGCGCAACATTTCTCTGGACTTAATCTTGTGCAATAACTCATCAACAAATCATAAATAAAAATTCAATCTACGAATGTAGGCGAATGGATTAACAAACAACCACATTGCCTCTCGCGGCAAAAATTAGGCCCAATGATAGGAGGTTCAAAATCTTACAATTAACAAAAATATGTTCGCCTTCCTTTACTTATCCCTACTTTGCCCATTTTTTATTTTTGCCCATACTGGGTCAAAACCCTTATCTTATTTTTTAAAGTATCAAGATTGATATAGGGTAAACCAAAAAACTAACATTTTTTGGTATTTGAATTTTCTTATTTTAAATATCTGCGATTTATTACCCATGTCTTATTTTTATCACATGCCGCAGTTTTTTTTTCGTTTTTCGATGTACTTGAGTTTTGTTTTTATGGGAAAATTGTTATTTTGTTACGATAATTGGATTAACTAACGACGAAAGCTGTTTGATTGGTTTTATCGTTCAAGTGTGTCTTGCGTTTTTTTCTTTATCTTAGCGTTTTGCGTTTAATGTTCATGTGTATTATGAGCCAAATTGCCTGAGTTTAACAAATAAATAAAATAAATAAATAAATTCGTTTTCTTTTTGTATGTAGTTAATTTTGCATAAATGCAGCCGACAGAACAAATCAAAGCCGATATAAATATAAATATTATTTGACTCACATACAATTATAGGGTGAGCCAAATTAAAATGCTTTAACATAAAAATTAAGAATGTTTCTAAATTAAAATTGCCTCTTTTATTTAGAACACGTTACTTCGTAAACCTGTTTAATTTTGATGTAGGCCTACATTTCGTCAATATTTGGGGCAGAATCAAAGTTAATGATCGATTTTCGCTAGTCAACTATGCGTAGTGCATCGAACTTCTCATGTCTTTCCAACGCTAAATAAGTAAATTGAGCAAAGCTCGTGAAACGCGCGACAGCCTTAGCAGTTTCTATTTGCAGGTTGTCTTTGTATATTTCCAGCTGTTTCGTCGCAATTTACTCTTTATGTCTGCATGGCAGCCGAAAATCGCAAAAAAGCTGACCCCCTATTTTTGAAGTTTAAGGTCATACAAGGTCGTCGATGTTAATATCACTAAAAATCTCGTCACGAGTGTTTGTTACGGTAGGCAGCATGTATGTGTCTGTCTGCAACCGTTTTCACGTTACACGAGCCAATAGCGGTAAAATAACCACTTTTAGAGGGGTACTCTTCTTTGACGTCCGCGTTCGCCGGTCTATTTAAACATACGGGGTACGGATTTTAATTGCAGCACTAAAATCTACGTCAAATGCTAAAAATTTCATGTGCAGGTTGTATTAATCTATCTCCAGCAATTGCGGCGCAATTCACGCTTAAAATGTGTGCCGCAGCCCAAAATGGCTAAAAATTCACCTCTTATTTTTGGCCGAAGTTAAAGGTCGGTTATACTTCGAGGTCATCGACGTTGACATCTTTATGAAGCTCGTCAGCAGCGTTTGTTATGATAAACAGCGTGTCTGTGCCTATTTGCAACTGTTTTCACGCTGGGCGAGCCATTAGCAGTAAGTTAAGTAAATGGAACACAAATCAGCAACGTTTGCAAAATTTTTTGCTAAATGACTAAAGCACAGTTTGGTACAAAATATTCGTGTTTTCTAAGATGTTGTAATTTTCGCGTTGTGGCATTTTTGCAATATTTAATTGCAGGATGGGCCAAAAAAGTAAGCCTCCAATTTCTGTCTAGGTCTAAAACACCTGTTTATGTATAAGACATCGACAGAAGTTGGAGGCTTACATTTAAAAAATATTTTGTGTTTTTTTGGTGACAAACGTGCTCTGCAATTGATTTGTGTTTCTTGCATCAACTACTTTTTTTCTTTTCAAGCCGTGCGCAATCGTGCTAAAATTTTACAATATTTTAAGAGTGATTGCGCGTGAAGTTAATCACAAAACCCAAACTATTTGAGATTAACGTGTTTTTTGCACGACACGTTTTAATTGTTGTCATTTTAAAAGTTTTTTCACAGATTGCAGCTACACTAATAATAGTTATTCGCGTAATCGATCACTACGGTGGTTTTAACTGCAACTCGTAACGTAAGTCGTGCTATAAAACCTCAAAAAATACAGCGGCTGTATAACCACGGTCACGTGACTGTCAATCAGCTGATGTTGGGATTGGCGCCTTAATGAGTGGGCGTGGATATGCCACAAAAAACGAAAACAGTCGACTTTTTGCATTTTCTAAATTACATTTTACACGTATTTATAACTGTTTTGACATGGGTTTGGTGTTCTTTTCAAAATGTTGACATTAGTTTAAAGCGTCAGTCACAATTGATAATCTTTATTTCACTAAACAAACATTGGTAGACAAAAATTAAACAAAAAAAAACAAAAAAAAACAACAATATAGAGTTAGACTCGGAGAATTGTCATGTTGAGCAACGAACTATAGAGACTATAGAAACAGCAATATCAAACAGGGAAAAAAACCTGAAGAATCTCAAATCGCGTTAGAAAAAAATGAAAATAAATCATAACAAACGCCAAAATGATTTAGTCAGTTTTTTTTATAGATGTACCGGTATGGCAAAACAGGCAAATAAAAAAACAAATAAACCAAATGATAAAGCCAAATAGTGCAAGGTCAAAAAAATCAAATAGGTGCGTTGTTGGTGGCGTCATCATTAAGACTTGTGCTTACGTACGTTCGACTCAAGGATAGCAAAACCTACCGTTTTGAATGTTTTGGGGGTTTTAAGTTTATTTTTTATGTTGTTAATTTTTTTTGGCTTTTAAAAATATTTTGGGTTCTACTGTAACGAGAAGACGGAACACACTGCGGATCACGGTCCCTAGCTCTGAGATGAATAGTTTTAAGATAAATTATTATTATTATTCAAAGCTATATACACTGTGTCCCCAAAAACATCTTCCACATTTTCGACTGTAACTTAAAAACCAATCATCGGATTTTGATAATTTTCCGTACAAATATTCCTCGTACAACTTGCTATCAAATGACCTTTCAGGTTTTTTACCTCACCAAATGTCTGCTTTTTTATTACCAAAAGCAGATCACAGACACGGAGTCTTCAAAAAAGAAATTACAGAGAGAGATTGTGACCGCAGTTTATCCTGCGGTAAACTTTATCGTCGATGACCCAACAGGTCACGTAGCCTAATTGTCTCTGATCTACCCATACGTATATAAGTAGTGTCTACTAGATCGTTTCCGATCAGGCACTGAGCGATGTGCAGCCAGTTTCCACCAGTAGCGTTATACTGACTGACAACCCATCTTGCATCTGCGCTGACACCCAGTCTATGTCGCATATCGTGAATGACTGTTTCCAGTGAATAACTTTGAAGCTGGTCTTGCAGCTACACACCGCGTCGGACTCTGCGCCGAGTCAGCTGCATACCGATATAGAATATGTCGATTCTTAGTGTCATTTTGTTACGTGTCCTTAAAGTCTACTTAGACTAAATGCCACGATAATAATTTTCGTGCATAATAATAATAATAAAGAAAAATTTAACGAATGTAAATCATTGCCATAAGACCAACGAACTAAGCCTGTATAGTCTACTGTTGCAGCACACATTTATTTCACCTAACCGATCACGATTTGTTTAACAAATCGTCAACATGAACATGAGATGCTACTCAGACATAGACATGGTTCCATTTTTGCCGACCATAAGTAACGGTCGAGTTTATGGCACGGTTGTCGTCCGTCTGTTTGTCTGTCCGTTCGTCGTCGTCGTTTGTCTGTCGTCTGTAACGAATGTATTGTGGTTAAACGGTAGGTGGTAGTTGAAAACTTTTTACACCCGTAATTAGCCTTATGTCACAAACCTGGGCATGCAAAATTTTAGCTATTTACTGCAAAACAAACATTTTCATATTTAAGCTTGAATAGAACAGGGATAAGAAAACGTGCGTTTTTAACGGAAAACTGGTCATATCTCGGAAACGGTGAGAGATGTGGCCAAAACTACTACTAATCACTAATAGAAAGTGCTATACGCCTCGTCAGATGAAATACAAAATTATTGACTTTAAATGACACTAAAGACCGTTATGTGCTGTTGTGGCTAAACGGTGCGAAATATACAGCTTAGATTGCTATTGATCATTAATAGAAAATGGCATATTGGTTTTCAAATTATATGCAAATTATCGACTTTGAAATTATTGACCTTGGAATGGATGAGTTCTAAGATCACTGAAATCTAGTACGGTCGGCTATTTTAGTGACAGCTGGGCTTCTTAATTGTCTGTCCAATGCACTGCAAAAAACACTTGCGTGTTCGTCCGCCTAGCCGTCCATCCGGCGTCTGTGTACAAAATCGTGACGTAGGCTAAGTTAAGAACTGATTTACACCTAATTTTGAACATAGCTTTCCCGTATCATACACGACAAAAGTTGTTTCAAGCGGTCCGATCGAAAGTTGTGTGTGCACATGCGCCATCATTAATTGAGTGCCACTTGCAGTGTCCAACATTTAAGGCTTTGTATCTCCATAACCGTGCTAGATAGGCGGATGATTAGGAAAGCACTAGCGGCGAGTCAAATAATCACGCAACTGATGACGTCACGTGACCTCAAAAAATCAAGGCTGTGTCCCTAAAATATTTGAAGCCCCGTATCTCCGTAACCATGCAACATAGAAACAGTCACAATGGACCACTTATAGGAAACCGCTTGAGGCGTGTCCAATGGTGACGTGACTCCATTATCTTAAAGGCGCCACATCCCCATAACGGTGCAGAATGGTTCAGAGATATGGACATTGAGAAGGCGTGAAGAAAAGTGCTTGGAGAGAACTAAAATGAGAATGTTACGATGGATTATAGGCCTTACGTTGAGAGACAAGAAGAGGAATGATGATATCCGTCGCATTCTCGGAGTAGCGTGCATCACGAACAAAGTACGAAAGGCCAGGTTGAGATGGTTTGGGCATGTACAACGCCGAGAAGAGGAGGATTGTGTCAGGAAAATCTTGGAGGCAGACGTATGTGGAGAACGGAGTAGGGGAAGACAAAGAAAAAGGTGTATCGACTTCGTGAAGTACAACATGGAGGACTTGCGGGTCGACCTGATGGACGTGGAGAATAGAGCCGAATGGAAACGGAGAACCCGTGTGGCTGACCCCTCTCCCGAGGGATCTAAACCAGCCTGAAGGAGAGAGAGAGAGAAATTTCCATAACGGTGCAAGATGGACGCGTAGTCACAATGGACTACACATAGCGAACCCCACATGGCGGGTTCATATAATATAAAGTATACCTTTTCTGTTTAACCACTATTATTTACACCGGTCACTGACTTCAGTTAGACAGACTTTACTGTAAACTACAGAGAAACATTCAGCAGACCTTGTGGTCGTTTAAAGATCACCTTGTTCTCCACTGGACGCATCATTTTTGTGACATAACAAAAAAAACAAAAAAACATAAGCCTCTACAAACAAATGCTTAGGCCTATGTGCTGTTGAGTCTGTTTGTGTTGTACAGCATTTGATTTGCAAATTTTGCACATAGTTATAAATTACCAACTTTTAAGTTAAAAATATCTTCTGAAACATTATCATATAGGTTAGTTATCGGTTTTCTAAATTATTTATACTATAAGCTTACTGTAAATAATTATAAACAAATTTTCAAATGTTAATAGGTAGCAAGGATTTCTCTCAGTGCACTCGAAAAACTATCTTGGTAAAAGTCTTGTCATTTCACTTAATCCAACTCAAGCCAACACATAAAACTTCTAACACAATTTGACCTAATTCATTCTGACCTAACTCTTGTAGGTAAACTCAAACTCTACCCATTTTCTTGTTTGCGGCTATATATAAATGCAACCAGCATTCATACTGTCAATATTTGCTTTAGAAGCTAGCCCAGTTTAATGGATTAAATGATATTTGTTTTCCAAAACGTGATGCCAGTACTGAAAGTTTTAATTTATGCAGTTTTTTGCAATGTTTTGGCACAAATTATATAAATGTCGGCAGACTTTTACGTCTGTTAGCGTCAGTCGTATTTGTTGTCGCTAGGGCTGCCGCGAGTACCCGGGTACCCGTCGGGTACCCGGGTAATAAACTACCCGGGTAATTTTTTACTACCCGGGTACCCGCATAGACTATTTAATTTAATTTATTTTTGATTAATATTAAATATTCCAT
>Ga0056128_1011958_pt1 | contig 10647 bp, 4 predicted proteins | sample WorMetLIZISLAND2_FD_71113 | JGI IMG/M metagenome (GOLD analysis project Ga0056128, IMG submission 71113) | Marine gutless worms symbiont microbial communities from Max Planck institute for Marine Microbiology, Germany - Olavius geniculatus... ... | reverse complement strand
CCGTCGACGACCGCCTCGCCCGTCGTGTTACGTTAAATACAATAACGTACTGCTACCTGTTAATGTGGTCAAATTTAATATTGGTCATCTTTGCTTGCTTTGTCGTCCTCACAAGGGCTTGCTTTGCTAGGGAAATGAGTCCGTAGACACCCTGTAGCTTCAACTTCGCATACGTCGCTAGACGCACAGATCAATGCATGGGGTTCCGTGAGTGACCTCCACGCTTGTTCAGGGTTCCGCGGCAACAAAAAGGTTGAAAAACACTGGTGTAGACAATTTCAGTTTGGTTTATTTCCTAAGTGTTACATGCTATTTTACCACAATGTAAATTTCATAGTGTCAAGGCTTCATTTATCAACAGACACCTGTTAAATTGAGTGTAGTGTAGTGCAGTTGAGTTTATGTTCAGTGCTTCTTTTTATTTGTGTATTTCCTGCAGTATTATAATTTCGTATTTGCTTACAGCAGTGTTTGATGCACGTTTAATGCGTTTCAGTAAATCATTCGTTCATTCATTCATTCATTGCGCTGAACGCAGGTAGTCAAAGTGACTGAGCTGGTGTCGGGTGCAGATTTCAGCGGCGTTGAGGTCGGAATCGAAGCAGCAACAGAAACAGCAGCAGAAGCAGGACCAGCCTCCGCAGCAGCAGCAACGACGTGTCAGTGTTGTACGACAGACGAACAGACGACGCACAATTCCACCGCGACCGCCCTTCAGCATGAATCTTTGGGCTGTACTCAAGCAGTCCGTCGGAAAAGATCTTACCAAAATAGCCCTCCCGGTATGCAACTTTATCAGTGTCGAATTTTGTTACTTCTTTCTGGCTCAAAAGCTTTGCCGCGAGACATGGTCTCAGACAGGGGTCTTCGCTCGTATATTCTGATCAGCACGTTAACGCCAAATTGAAAAAAAGTTCCTACACGTTGTCCGATTCAGCACTGATTTTGTAGTTTGTCGTTGCTTCATGCTTGTAATTAGTTTATTCGTTGGCAATTTTGCTTGCGTTTATAGACTTTGCTACAGTAAAAGCTGCAGAGCATCGTACAAAATTGTCATTTTGGAATGTGTGCTTATGTGACTGCCGACAACGATAACGAGCGCTGTAGACCTGTTCACTTTACGTCGGTGGTTACACGTTGGCTTAAACGGGATTAACGTTGACCGGCTGATCTTTGACAGAAAGTGTCCCTGTGTCCTGATGTATGAAGCACACAACGCTAGATCACCGGCGTACATCAGAGCCACCGTCACTGCACGCTGTTAGCCTCGCAACGACCTGATCTCCGTCAGCATCGACCACCGATTACATCAAACCACGTTTGTCTACCAAGTTCGGACAGCGTCCTTTTTCTACGCCAGTCCGCACGCATGGGACCAACTTCCTGATGAACTAAAATCTAACACCAACACTGCAACCGCAAGAACATCTCAATTGGGACAAGCTTTTAAAATTCGTTTTTTTACTTTTGCACATTGCGATGATCTATTTTGGACTGTATGCCTGCGTATCTGATAATCATCATGATGATGATCATTCATTTGTGTTGTCTCGTCACGGTCTAGAGCGTAGGCCTATATGCAATTGTAACGAAACACAACGGACTTATTTGATGAGTGATCGACGCCGTTTACTGCATGAAACGTGTATGTTACAAACAAACGGGAGACGTGTGTCAGTCGTCAAGCTAATTCATTGTGGGAGTGAGATTATGGCCACTTATCCTAACACTGAATCTGTAGTGAATAAGAGTTGACTGAAAATGACGGACATGAAATTAAAGGGACCAGAAATATATCGTTTGAAAATAGGTTAAAGATGGTGATATAGCTTTTTATGCGAAGTCTATTTTAAAGCTACGAAGCGTCACCTGCCGTATGGGATCACACAGTGTTGTCTGCCACCCGACACAAGTGAACGCGCCCCGCCTCAACCCTAGCCAGATAGGCCGGTACTCGATTTAGCTACCCCGGAAGGATGGAAGGCTGAGTTGACGTAGGCAACTGGTTACATACCGCGATGGTTTACCTGCCCGCAGGCAGTCACCCATGCAAGTACTAACCCGACCCGGCGTAGAGTAACTTCGTTGATCGGATGAAACGCGCTACCGCTACGCAACGCTACTAACTTTAATAGAAAATAGATTGCGTTGCAATGATGTGTGCAATTTTCTTTCAAACCAACGGCAGAACATAAGTCACAACAGCAAGGTAAGTTGCAGAATAGGCCTAATTGAAATGCATGTCTGATTTCTAAAACGCAACTAAGAAATATCAAGTAGGCCTATATCAATTTTAACAAACGGCTACAAGGAAGCAAAGCTAAATCTAATTCTACTCAATTTTTTCAGCCGCTTGAAACACGTCTTGCATTTTCATGTCGGTCATTTTCATCGCCCCCGTGAGTGATAGTAGGGTGAAGTAGGTCATGACTGAGCCAAGATGACGACGACGATGTAACTATGTCCTAGGTGACGTTCAGTGAGCCGTTGTCGTTCCTGCAGCGTCTGACAGAGGACCTCGAGTACGCAGACTGTCTGGACGCTGCCGCAGCGCTCAGTGACAATGACAGCTGTCTGCGTCTCGCCTACGTCTCCGCTTTCGCCGTGTCCGGTTATGCCAACGCCATCGACCGCATTGCTCGCCCGTTCAATCCCCTGCTCGGCGAGACCTTCGAGTGTAACAGAACGTCTGATCTCGGCTGGAAGTCCGTCGCTGAAAAGGTCCTTCTCTGGCTTATAGGAAGAACTATGCGAGAACGTATAGGAAGAACTTCCGAAATTCTTAGGACGTTTTCAAAATCATTCCTCTAGGTTAAGCGAAAACATTTTCGTTACGCACTAGTTTTATTGTAATCAGTTACTATTAACAGGGATATTGCACGAAACGGCTCTCGTGTTCTGATGTGCCGTTACGAATTTACTTACTTACTCTGGCTGTTGCCAGTGGGCTTGGAGTGGTTCAGTTTTTATCGTTTTGTGAACTTTGCTGTCTGAGATGAACCTGATTAATTGATTGATTTATAGGTAATACATCATCCGCCGACATTGGCTATGCACAGCGAGGGCAAGGACTGGGTCATGTGGCAAGAGTTCTCCATAGCGACCAAGTTTCGCGGCAATTACATGCATGTGGTTCCGACCGGTGAGCTCTAGCATTTCGGTCTTTATTTTGGCCGGGTTGTTACTAACTGTTTAGCACAATACTGCTCTCTTGCGACATGTTTTAACGTTTGCTATGCAAGCAAGCCACCCAGGTCAACTCAGCCTGGCCATCCCTCCGTGAGTAGGCGCATTGAGTAGAGCTGTCGAAAGCTGACGCGTAAACAGGCACACCTCGCGATGTACTAGCCCCGTAGAGTCGTGTCCATGGTCTGGCAGTGTAAGCTGGCGTCTAGCTGAGGGCTAAGGAAACGAATATCAGCGGCGCGCCATCCAATGGGCATTATGACTCGGGAAAGACTAACATTTTTTTACAATTTACTGGCCATATGATGGTGACGCTGTGGCATGAAAGATAAAGTGAGGGACTGGAGAAAATAACGGCCGAAAGCTATCGCTGAGTCCGTGTTTATCACTTGCCTATAATATGGTCTACTACGGGCCGAGATAAGTATCGGTCCTAACGATCGAAGACATATGGATTAATAAACTACGATTATCCGTTACGGTTCAGGTTCGACGTATGTTCACTTTACGAACACGGGCGACTATTACTCGTGGCGGAAACTTCAGACGTACATAAACAACATCGTCGTGGGCAAGTTGTGGATCGACCATAACGGCCAAACGACCGTCACCAACCACAGACGCAAAGATTACTGCGAACTAATTGTCGAGGCAAAGACAAGGCAGGTCAGACTGGGGACATAATAATGGTTTCTATAGGTATTTGACTTCAATGACTGAAGTTAAAACTGCTTGTAAGATGTAGGCTATATATTTTATACATGTAAAAAAACTTACCCAAATGATTTTTGCTGTTCTAGAGAACTGATATCATCGCATCGTCCTTAAACATAGTTATAAACGGGTAAGTTTTTTTTACATATATTTTTGCTGTTTTATTGCCAAAAGTCGGGGAATGAGCCTGATGCATGTAAAAAGCGCTATAGCAGAATCCGTATCTTTACCTTTTACCTTTTTAAGGCAGTCGGATACAAAACGTTGGATGTGCCTACTACTACTGCTGCTTCTACTTCGCTGCTGCTAGTTATAGCTGGTAATCAGGGTTGGCCGTGACTGACGTCATCTAATTGCCAAACCCTCAACCCGCACCTCCGTCAGATGCAAGAATCTTTGTGATATTTGTTCTACAAGCCGAGGTATAGCCCATTTTGTCTTAAATTTTGTTGCCATTTCAACAAGGGTCGGTCGGGGTAAAATTCAGTTAGCAGCATTTGATGGCCCATTTCCGAAAACTCCCGCACAAATGTCAAAAATATCGCAGATATCTCGTACACAAACCGAGTTATAGCCAATTCTGTCTCGAATTTCGTTGCCATGGCAACGGGGGTAGGTCATGGGAAAATGCGATTGGCAGCATTCGATGGCCCATCAACGAAAATCTCCCTAGAGGCGCAAAAATTTCCCAAATTTTTTTTACACAAGCCGAGTTATAGCCAATTTTGTTCCAAATTTTGTTGCTATGGCAACGGAAGTCGGTCGGGGGAAAATGCGATTGGCGGCATTCGATGGCTCATCCCCATAAACCCTTCTATAGACGCAAAAATCTTGCCAAAATCTCTTACGCAAGCCGAGTTATAGCCAATTTTGTACAAAATTTCGTTGCCATGGCAAAGGGGGTCGGTCGGAAGAAAATGCGATTGGCGGCATGCGATGGCCCATCCTCGAAAACCCCCTATAAGAGCAAAAATCTTGCAGATATCTCTTACACAAGCCGATTTATAGCCAATTTTGTCCCAAATTTCGTTGCCATGGCAACGGGGTTTAATGGGGGTCAACCGGGGTTAAATATAAATGTCACTGTTAATTAGACCGACCCCGAAAACCTTATCTTAGAACCAAAAATTACAACTCTATCTTGCACACAACGAAAGTTATGACAGTTTAAAGAATTTTAAAATTTTCCCCATAGGCGCCATTGTAATTTTTTTCGAATTTTTTGAATAAATAAATCAAAAAGTAAATTTTTATCTTGTAACATTAAAAGACACTTCCTTGCGCAGAACCGCGTCATTTGACGTATTAAGCGTAAAAATCGGTTTAACGGACTCGCCTGTAGGCAAGTTGAAGAACCAAAAAAGTGTAAATTTCGAACAGGAGGAGTGTATATTTCACCTATATGGGGAGCAAAAACCCCTGGGTGGATTGAGCCCAAATTTCTTTTAGTGGTAGGCGTCTACGTCGTAATCACGCCATTCAAATTTGGTGACGATCGGTTTTAAGGTTTTTGGTTGGCTGAGGGTCAAAGTTTGCCTTTTCTCATAGACTTTGAAGGTCGTCTTTACAACACTCACACTACCGTGTGAGGTGTGATTGGCCGCCTATAATAATGAACTCTTCCTGATGATGATCCGTACGACATAAAACTGTGCTAGATCATCGTGCTGGAAGATTAGTTTACGTCTAGTTTTGATGGATTGTTAGTTGCTAGCATCTCATCGACCGAACTAGGCCCCTACGGCCGCATTCTCTTTTAACACCTGGCGCGTGCGCTTAGTTAGCCATTGCTTTGCTTCAGCCGGTGCTATTTTTAAAAATTAACATTTCACACGGTAGTGTAGCGACACTTCTGAGAAACGGTGGGATGTGCAGCGAACATTTTGCTGCAACCGGTGACAGAATTTTTGAAAACCGGTTAGCGCACCGCGAATGTGTTTGCAATAATTTAGTGTCTGTTTTTTTGACTCATTGTGACAGTATTACTTAGCCTATTTAAATTTGATTCTGATAATTTAAATCGTTCATTAGTTATGGGGTCATGAACATTTCCATATTAGACTCCGCAGTGATTTTGACCTTTATACTAGCTCAATTGGGTCTAACCCTCGTCGGCTTAAAGTGCCGCACAAGAGGATAAACTTCCACTCAGTTGGCTTTCAGCTAGCTCTGTAGTGCCTATGTGAAATATTCTTCTTCTTTTAGCTTTGACCTTTGACCTAGCTGCTGATATTATCATATTAATAACCATAATAGTAGGTCACTGTAATAAAATTTTATTTGTTTGCTTCTTCGAGTAAGTCTAAGATATCGTGATATCACGACGCAATGACACACTGGCGGAGAGACGGCGCGAAAACGTAATGCTCACGATCTGAGGCGGAGGCATAATAAAAAGTCTGCTGGTGGTGTGTTCCTGATCCAGGTGACCGGTATCGTACGCGATTCGTCCACGGCGGAGCGCTATCTGCTGACGGGGACGTGGGACGACCGTCTGGAGGCGGTCAAAGTACTGGACATCTCCGCGTCATCGCAGGACCAGAATGTCGTTTACAACACTTCGTCGCCGATGGTGCTATGGCAACGCCAATATCCACCGTACGTATGCCTGCGTCATTAATCTTCCAGTACGGCAGGCCACAGTGAGACAAATTGAGCTGAGCTCGTTCTGGTGATCACTGGCGTATAGACTTTAGACAAATTCGGTATCTCAAAAGAATCTTGCTGTACAGCTCTGGCGGGGAGCCAGGTTATTTATTATGCGCAGTTTTATGCGTTGATTTTATGTATCGCATCGGCATAATGAACAATTCATGGATAAATTGGTAAATAAGTAAGTAAATTTACGGAGCGTAAAATCTGATGCGCAGATAATTAGGTGCTATAGAGGGTCCTAATCTCTACTAAACATAACTATGACGTTAGTTGATATTTTGTATCTATTTATAGCATGTTTTATAGCATTGTCTACCGAAAATTAAGGCAGTTGCCTAACACTTACCGGAGTTATGGAATATGGGTTGATATAACTGAAAACATTTTGAGTCGATTCTCTGCAACAAAAGGCTAAGCGGCCTGGCCAAACTCTAACGGTGTCAAACCAGCATAACGGGGCATCGGCAAATACACTGAGATCTACATTCAAATTGTATGCAGCAGCCTCGTGTGCTTTTTCGTTCTGTTTACTGGCATTAACTAGACCCAAGCCGGTCGTTCGTGTACGTCACAGGCGGATTTTTGAATGTTTCAGGAAGTGCAAGTGTTTTGATTCAAGCGTTGCATGAAATGTAGGCTAAGCAGGCTAGACAACAACATTACACTGTGTCTCGAAAAAATAGTTTCCACTTTATATTTACCCATAACTTTGATAAGTGTCGGGGAATTACTATAATTCTTAAAAGACATTACTGCAGAAAATTCTCAAGAAAATGTTATACACAGAGTGGGCCATAAAAAACGTGGCACTTTATTTTTGTCCACATCTTCGCCAGTTAATGACCGATTTTCAAAATTCTTTCACGGGCGCACTCTGCGAACAATTTGCAATAATGTTATTATTATATATATCATCACACCGTAAATGTGTCTTTACACTATTTTGTGAAACACAAATGTAAGAAAACCTAATGAAAATAACAAACATTTAAGTAAATGAAAAAAAGTTTAAAAACACTTTAGACCAACATTGCGGTGAATTATCCGTATGTTAGACCCACACAGTCTAGTGTTATACAGATCACTCATCGCAGTGTTGGTCTGAAGTGTTTTTTTTTCAATTTTGCCAAAATGTTTGTTTGTTATTATCGTTATACATGCATATTTTATTCATATTTCACAAGGTAGTGTAGAGACGTATTTAAGATTTGGTGGGATCTATAATAATCACGTTATTGCAAATTGGATGCAGAGTGTGACCGTGAAAAAATTTTGAAAATCGGTCAATAACTGGCAAAGATATGGACAAAAGTGAAGTGCCACGTTTTTATGGCCCACGGTGTATAAGGTGACTTGGTGGCAAAATGGACTTACGATCGAAAGGTCAGGTGTGAGTGATTACAATAACGACGAGACAGGTAAACATTCAGCGTGGTCGGAGTCGAAGGACCCATAAAACGGAGTTGTTATGCTCCGTTGGACGCTCCTTCACAATCTCAGTACATAAGCAACAGTGCGGTACGCTCAGCCCTCCGGGGTAAATAAATTGAGCATCGACCTACTTGGCAGTTGAGGCAGACGAGCCAATAGCGGCTACAACTGGTAAAAAATTCATGTAAATTGATCATTATTTAAACGAATTATAAAAAAACAAAAGGGGTCCTTTTATGAAACACCGTGTATAAATACGCCGTTTAACGCGATTTATGTCGTGGCCAATTCACACCTACGACACCGACGCAACTCGACTCAGCTGTTGAGTTGAGTCGCGTCGGCGTCGTAAGTGTGAATTGGCTATAACCCTGTAAAATTCTTATCACAACTTCAGTCATGTTCGCTGCCGTATTAAGTTTTAAAAACGGTATTGTTTTATTTTGGCAATATTTTTGTCAATTTTTATCTGTCCCATTGCTATTGCATAGCATGGGACAGATTATAAAATCACTTATGTCATTCTGTCATTCTGTCATTCTGTCTGTTTGTTTGTAAACACTCCTACGACCGCAATTTTGATTCGATCTCGATTAAATTTTGCACAGTGATTCTGGGCTCAAAACGTAAAATCGAGTTTGTTTGGGATAAAAATCTGATAACTCCTTCCCTTATTTTACCTCAATTTTTAAAAAATTACATTGCGGCCTATGGGGACTTCAAAGCGGTATAACTCGGTCCTCGTAAAAGATCGCAAAAGCGCGCTGTGTTTACCTACCCTCTCTTTTCGGAGTCGGGCAATTTAACGGTGTCATTTAAATTTATCTTCTAACGACCCCTGTCGCCATAGCAACCATTCGAATGTTGCAAAATTTTGCATTACAGCCAATGGAGACTTCAAAGCGGTATAACTGGGTCCCCGTAAAAGATATTGCGCGCTGTTTGCACTTACCCTCTCCCCCCTATTTTTGGGCCCGAGCTACCCGACGGTGTCATTAAAATTTCTCCCCTGCTGACCCCTGTTGCCATGACAACGAATTTTAAGACAAAATTGACTACAACTCGGCTCTCGGCCCCGTGAAAGATAATTGCGCCCTGTTTGAACCTACCCCCTTTATATGCAGCTGCTAGGCTATATAGCGTGGCAATGAGACAGATACCTCGATCCACAGAACGTATTTTAGTTATTCATATTTTGCTATTATTGAAAAAATTGTATCTCACGACGACGATTTTCACTCGCCAGTAACTCGATGGCCAGCTTGAAGTCGTTAACCAGGTTGGAGACTATAATATTGCTCATTGTCGTGTAAGACGATGACAGTGTTCACTCCCCGGACATCGGAATTAATTTCCGCACATACAATATGACCAGCTGACATAATGACATTTCCGGGGTCTGCCCTGGATATGATACGATACGATACGATACGACATGACATGGGATTTGCATTTGCAAATTAACAGCTTGCTTGTCTGTTTAATCTAGCACATAAACTACAAAAAAATTAAAATGTTTTACATGAAAATAAAATGAAAAAGAAATGAGAGAAACTGAAAAAGAAGTGAAGTTAGTCCAGAATAATGTAAACCTGGATGTATAGTGGTGTTATTTAATTTTAACTTGGACGAATCGCTTCTAAAGTTGAGGGTTTTCACACCTCATATAGCAGTGACCATAGGTAAAGTATTGCAATCAAGTTTCACAAGAGAGTGCAGGTACACAAAGTGTGCTAGATGGTTCAGTTATTTATTTAATATAAAAATTGCACACGCATTACACAAAAATAATGAGAAAAGGAAGAATAAAAAATACACAGTAATACAAAGTACATAGTACATAGTGTGCTGTACGAGGACTACTCCGTGCACAACGACACAATTGCCTGGCAAATGTCTAACAACAGAAAGTAATCATCAATCAGCCTGTAAAACCCGTCCCTGACCATTACAAGTTCATCCACCAACCGTGCCTGCCATGGGACTTCCAGGTCCAAACTGTTTTCAAGATGTCTGACAAATCCTGGTATGGTTGAACTCGGCAAGATTGTGCATAGCTGATACCGTTCACTGAGGAACTGCACATTACACCGTATGCATGACTTCATAGCAAATGTATCCCTATCTTTGGTTTTTACTAATAGCGCACCATGCAAGCTTATGAACATTGACTGACATGACATTGTGTGGACGTTATCGGGCGAACACAAGGTGTGGACTTTTCGCGACACAGTGTGTAAGACAGGGGTCGTCAGCGCATTATGAGCGGGGGCAAGGGCGAAGGGTAACGTTATGGCGGAGGGGAGGGGACACTTTTCTTGGCGTCGCACTTGCACAGTAAGTAAGCAACGTGGTGAAAACACGAAAAGTTACGACTATTTTATAATGTCAACCATCGTGCACAATATGGTGTTAATCTGTAAAACTAGACTGCATTGAATAAATCGAGTTGCATGAACGTGCATTTTTCCTTATACTGTCAGTAGAACTCAGATGAAATCTTCAAAGAGAATCCATGCAAGAACCAAGGAGGCCACGGCCTCTGAAACTTTATTGAATAAAATTTTTAAAAATAGTGCATATTGTTTTTAATTGTTACAGTGTAACCAGTGGCGTCATTTCACTGAATCCTTGAGGGGGTCCACTCTCTCCCCCTTCCTT
>Ga0056128_1011957_pt1 | contig 10647 bp, 5 predicted proteins | sample WorMetLIZISLAND2_FD_71113 | JGI IMG/M metagenome (GOLD analysis project Ga0056128, IMG submission 71113) | Marine gutless worms symbiont microbial communities from Max Planck institute for Marine Microbiology, Germany - Olavius geniculatus... ... | reverse complement strand
TACTGTTTGTCAAAGCGTCACTGTGACGTCATCGGCAGTAACGTGGTAACCGGTTTTTGAAAATTAAATAGCATTTTTAGCTTAAACATTTTTTAATGCTGAAAAATCGGTAGGCGGTCACGTTCAGAATTCTATAATTTCATCGTTTTTTAACAGAATCACATTTTACTTAGCAGTTAGGTGTAGAACGTTTTTGTAAATGAACCTGTAAAATTCCATGTTAAAATCCCAAGCGGTTGCTGAGAAAACGGCAAAAAAAACTTTAGGGGGCTACTTTTTTGCCGCACCCTGTAGTACCGATGACTTGACGTCATACGTAAACAAAGAAATGGGTGTGTCAAGTTGAAATTTTTTTTGCTGTTTTTATCTGCTAAAAGCCTCTAACGTAAGCGGAATTTGGTCAACTGACACATCTTTGATGTGAGTTTTACCAAGCAGACGTAATAGCTGTTTATTGTAGCAGCAGTGGTGGTGGCAACGAGATCATTTTGGTAAGCGTAATTTGTGAACTGTAGAAATGTAACTGCGAAAATATGTAATTAGCTCAATCATGACGTAGCTAATTGTAGTAATAGTTGTTTGTTTAGTGCACATGAAGTGATTGTGATTTATAGCTGCCAAGGTCCGGAAATCAAAGTGCGTGAGATCGATCATCGAAGATCGATGATGCATTCCCCCCCGCCAGCCTTGTTCTCCGATTTTTTTTTATCTCCTCCCTCTCTTTCGTTTTCCCTCCTCTCTCACGCTTTTTTTAATTATGCTTTTATTGCGTTAGAGACAGAAGTCAACATGTTGATCCATGTCAAACGTCTTATATTTCTTTAATGAATAAAAGCAAATTGTCTTCATTCGCAGTCATTTGTTTGTTTGTGTCTGTATGTATAAATAGTAAACATCCATTCAGGTGCCATTTCAAGGTTTTAAAGTAAGGGTACAATTTCGCAAGCAGAGCGAGCGAAAAAAAAATTTGGTCCTAAGATTTCGGCTTTACGCCAACATTTTTTATGATGCAACGTGCATCATTCCCCTTAAGTTCAGACGCCTGTGCCTTTAGTGTATCTTTTTTCCTCTTTCTCTCTTCTCTTTTTTTCACATTTTGCTTCTTTCTTTTATGCCCCTTCCCTTTTTGCTGTTTTTTGTCTTTTTCTTCAAAATTCAGAGGTCTGGGGTACGCTGTAATTAAACTTTTTCAGGCAGGGTCCGGGGCGTAGCCTCGGCTGCCAAGGCATTTTTGTGCTTTTTAAACTCCAAAGTTGTGACTAATGAAAACAGTTTTCCGTTGCTGCGGGACACGATTGTGTACAATAGACAGACAAATGAAATGCATGAGATAAAACTTAATGAGCGGAGAAGCGTGAGTTAATTGAAAATGCGTGAGACTCAACGCGAGCTGCGTGAGACTTGGCAGGGCTGGTGATTGTTTTAGGCTAGTGTTATATTTGCTGTGTTTGTTTCTCTTTCGATTTAGTTTTTTTTGTTTATTTGCAAATTGTCATTTTGTTTGTATTGCGACATCTATTGATAGAATAATGCTTTTCATTATTTGTCATCTTTTTTTAGAACTGTCAGACATTAGTTGAATTTGTGAATTATTCTGAGCAATGTGTTGGTGAAAACTTGTGCGTCGTAGCTACAGTTATTAATTGTGCACATTATTGTCTACTGTTTTGTGTAGCTGACTATGGGTTCAGCTATTAGAAACTAGGTCTAACTTGGCTCAGTCTTCAAAACAGAGAGCATAAAATGTATTCTACTGTACTTGACAGTCTTAGATTTTTTAGTTATTTTGGATTTTTCTGATGAATGCAGTCACTTATTGTTATTGAAAGTAATTATTCATTGTCTGCTAATTAGTTTTAATGGTCAGCTGTATATTTTTTGTACACAGCATACAGACAATTGGCATCTGGAGTCAGGTGTTGAATGTGACTGCTACACGTGGACTTCGCGTACAACATGTTTTCCAGCAAAGCCAACTACCTAATGCTGCGAACCAATTTACGTCTTTGTATCAATCGTTTTAAATTGCTTGAGAAAAAGAAAAGTAAGTTACTGCATTTTGATCATATTCCAGTGACTAATAATCACGTGTTACTTTACATACAAGATTTGCAAACTTTGAAGTCAAAGATTTTACAACAAATTAGTTCATAAGTTAATTATTACAGATTTCAATCAGTGACAATTTTCTTTTAATTTAAAAAGCTGTGTTGTATTGTTTAATGGTTGTAATTTTTCAGAGACAGCATTTGCTAGTATGCTTTGTTATGTTTCTGTAGTTCTTTTTTTCTTTCATGTTGTCCAATTAAAGTTACATATAATAGAAATTGAATGTATTTTCTAATAGATGTATTAGTGATGTGATTGTTGTTTAGCTGAGTTGGCACTGAAAGCACGCCGTGAAATCTCAGAGTATATTGCGGCTGGCAAGGAAGATCGTGCTCGCATTCGGGTATAGTTTTTACCGCATTTTTGTTGATTTCTGTAAAACCGAAATAGTTTCATAAATTGAACATTTCAGATTAGAGCTGCAAAAATTACCAATTAATCACACAATTAATCGTTGAAAAATTTTGACAGTTAATGACTTTTAATTGTTAAATTTTCGATTAAAGTCGCTAGCAGTCCATTTTATAGTAGATAAAATGACAAGCATTTGATAAGCGATAATTAGCAGGTTAGAGCCTGGCACAAAATGTGCAATAACTGATCTCGATACTTCACAAAAATGCTGCGTCTGCAAATGTTTAATGTATGATGCAGGATGTTTGTGATGAATGGAGAACAGCCAAAGTCAGTTCTTATGCTAAGTGCAGCTGTAATGTCCACATTCATCATCACAGTTTAATCGCCATGTAACTGAAGAGCAGGGTTACAGGATACTATTTCGATGCATGCTATTCTGATAGACACTATACCAATAGATGATACTTCGACAAGTGAGGTTCAAAGAGACAAAGTTATGTAATTGGAAGCAAGATAATGTAACGTAAAGGCAGAGCTGTTAGAGTAAGGGTTAGGTTAGAGGGCTTTTGGAATAGCATTCATTGGAATAGTGACATGGAACCAAAGATTAGACTGTGTCAGATTTTGTGCAGAGATGTTTCGCAGCATTTGTTGCTCTTGTGCTGAAATATATAACAGTTGCTGGCAGTACTTTCATTTGTGTGCTCAGGTGGAGCATATCATTAGGGAGGATTATTTGGTTGAAGCAATGGAAATCATTGAGATGTTATGTGATCTGCTCCTTGCAAGATTCGGACTCATTGAAAAAATGAGGTAATTTTGTCAATCCATTTATTGAGTATGCTGGGTTGTAAATAGTTCTAGTTTATTAATTAGCATAGAATAGATTCTCTCTTTTTATGTGCGACATTAGCTACTTCTTTAGCGTGTCTTAGCCATCACAATTCTGTTTATCTGTCGTGTCACACAGCTGGATCAGTCAAAAACGGTGCAAGCTAGGATTACCGCTGTTGGCTGCTCGGAAGACTCTAGTTTCAGGATCTGTAAAGCCTTTTCATAAATATATTATTGACTTTTTGGTGATTTTGGGCTGCTGCACACATTTCAACAGCAAATTGTGCCGAAATCACTACAGATAGACAAGGATAACCTGGATATGAAATTTTTGACATTAAACATACTTTTCACTAGTTTAAATTTTGGCCCCTAGCATTTAAAGAATTCTCTATACAGGGGCATCAAACTTAGGTACCCCTTCGAAATGCATGCCTTCGGCTGTTCGAACGATGGCAGCCACGCAAGAACGGTTGCACCATTTGGCTTATGTGAATGAATGACTGAAGATGACTCAGTTTCAATTGCTGGGATTGGTGAGCTTAGATTAGTTTGCAGTGGGCCTTTAAACATGCACCACTGTCACGCGTTGCCCTTTGCATTAGCTGGACTTTCTTGTTAAATTTTTGTTTAGTTTTGTCGGTCAATTTGTGTGGGTTTTTGTGTTGCATTGTAGTTATTGATTATTGTAATTGTTATAAAATGTGATTGTTTACTTGTCAGTATTAACAACTATCATGTGTACCATTGCAGTATCTCATGTTGAACTGTAATCTTTAATAGATGTTTTAATGAAATAACATACAAACTGCTGTTACAAAATGGTGGGTTAAAGTAAAATTGTCAATAAAGACAAACGTACTGTATGTTATACAGATAACATGCTCATAATGAAGTTTTTATCCATAAGGACTGATGTATGGTCAGAAAGTCGGAAGTTGTGGCTTTATTCACAAAGTGATGTAGTGAGTTTAACTGAGACAGACTGGTGAAGCTGAGAGCAGTTCTAATGTGCTGGTTTGCAGTGAACTTGATCCAGGTTTGGAGGAGGCAATCAGCACAATCCTCTGGGTCGCTCCTCGACTGTCGGCAGACGTCCAAGAACTGAGAGAAGTTTGTATCATTCACACAGAGTGTAAATTGCATACACAGTCATTTGCTGTGATTTATTCTGTTGATAGCACTTCTCACGGTTGATTATCACTATGTAGTATGTTTTATTTACTCTTTGTAATCATTATTCACGTTATTGTTAAGAGCTGTTTTCTCTCACTCTCTTGTTTTCAGTCTTGGGAGGCAGGTTTTTAGTCATTTCCATTCCAGGGAGCTCTACAAGTGTTGTGGATTGGTTGTTACTCTATGATTTTGCCATGTCTCTTTTTAAGCCCGGTTGTGTGGCGGACATTGGAAGATCATGTGTTCTGCTAGCTCCTTGGCTTCATTGCAGTCGGGACGGGTGGCCAAGTCCCAGGCCCAGCATCTGATGCTGTTTTAGCTTCAGTGCATTGACATCGATGGTTGGGCATCAGAAGGAGTGTCTGTCTGCCTTGTATTAACACACTGCTACAGCATCTTAGGTTTTTAAAGAACACTTTCGGATCCTGGCTATTGGAAGCCATAATTTGACCATGCGTGCTTTTGGATGAGTGCTGTTCTTACAGCTTTCTGTGCATCGTCGATCACATGAGTTTAGATTATGCTGTAACGACTCGGAGTGATGAAGTGTTAACATGTTAAATAAATCATATAAATGTCTTTCCTGAGTTTTTTTCTGTTTTATTGCAAACCACACTGTCTGAAAAGTTTACTGTTGTTTTGCTCATCTGTTATCTTATATTCAAGTGATGCTGAAGTATATTGTTGTTGCCGGCAGTACTGTGTGCTCAATTGGAGCCATTTTGGGACATTTGATTTTGGTTTCAGCAGTAGAAATCAGTGAGCTGTTATACAGTCTACTTCTTGCAAAATTAGCCATCAGTGAAAAGAGTCTTTTGATTTGTTACTTTTGTATGCTTGCCATTGTGCAGCTAAACCAAAGTTTGTAGTGATTGAAGAAGGTGTTAGTTGACAGGCTGAGATTGCGTGTGTACAGGTGTCACGTCAACTGACTATCAAGTACGGTAAGGAGTATGTTGAAATGTGCCGCCGAAATGGTTTCGAGACTGTGAATGAAAAGGTGAGAATAGTGTGTAAGTGTTAAACTGTAATTTTCATGCTGTTGTCATGCATGGAATTTGGCTTTTGTTATTACATTTCTATCTCTAGGTTTAGAGTGATTCAGTTATTGCTGGAGAAATGCTTGTTTTTATAGCAGCTGTTGTGTGCCTACTGATCTTTTCATTTTATACAAGTTTCTAGTGAAAATATAAATCAAAACTGATGTGAATACTCCAGATGGCAGGAGTGACCAGCGTGACAAGTTACAGCTCAAATGAAATGCCTAACGTGTTGGCACTGGGTTGAATTTTTTTGTTGGATTTTTTTTCGTTTTTTTAGTTACTTTTCATCTTATGAGTTTGTAACATTTATGAATTAATTTATGGAATTTATGACATTCTTTGGCAGTTGTGACTGCTGTGCTAATAACTGTCATTCAGGTGATTCAAAAGTTGTCGCCTGCAGCACCGCCCAAGATACTTGTTGAAAACTACATGATTGAAATTGCTCGCACGTATAAAGTTTCATTTGAACCGGATCCACTGGTCATGAAGGTGAAAGCTTTTCTCTGTCTCCTTAATTACTGTCACATTGTAATACTGCATTCTGTTGTCTTAGCATTTACAGTCAATCACTGCTTGTTTGTGCTGTGCAAACTGATAGTGACATACGTATTAACGAACTGAAATCATTATGTATTATGTATTGTCAGTTTTTTTTACATATTTTTGTTGTAATTTATTTAGTCAGAATTTACTGAAACGTTTCATTGACCTTAGTGTACTGTTACCATTAACAAGAACTTTTCATTTTGCTGTATATTCTGTTTTTAGTGTTTCAGTTACAAAGAAACTATGATGTAATGTGATCATGGGGCCTGCCAGTTACCACATCAGCAGTCAACGCTAGGTAAATCAGTGTGGCATGATATGTCACAAGTTCTGATAACGTGGCAGCCTTCTGTTACACAAAACTTTTCAGTTTTTTTCCATGCAGAATAAAGGTCATGAAAACAGAAAACTATTACTGACAAACCGTTACGAATGACAACAAGAAATAACTGTGTCTGGCGATTTGTAGGATCAGCCTGTAGAAACTGCAGACCTCATTGAGCTTGGAACTGATGACAGACGCAGTGGTGGTAAAGGTGGTAAAGGTGGTGGTGATGGTGGTGGCCAAGGCATCACATCTCCTAGGGCTGGATTCTCCAAACAGCAGGAGGCTGGCTTGGTAAATTCTTTAATTCCGCCTGCATATGGAACCGGAATGCCTCCCAGTGATGTAGGAGGCAATGGTGGTTATTCGGTGGTCAGTTCGTCTGGCTTTAGCTTCATGCCTAATGGTTTACCACAAGTAAACCAGCCAGGTCAGCCGGGCAGTGCAGGCGTTGGAACTGCAACTGGTCTTGAGGTGGGTGGAAATGTGAACTATTTCACTACTCCAGGTGCCAGTATTGGCAATGCAGCAAGAATGCCAGTAGTTAGTGGAGGCGTGGATGGTACAGCTGGAGGTGCTAATGCAACAATAGGCAACACTGGTGGTACTTATGTAGCTGACGTCAACATGGAAAGTATGCCTGGTGCTAGTGTCACTGGCGCTGGATTCGGAATCCCGGAATGTCATAATCCTCTTGCTGGCGGTGTGCCACTTTTACCTGATGTAAGTGCAGTAATTGCAAAACTATGTGTTTTCTCTTTTACTGACAGAATTGATTTAATTCTACGTGTTAATACTACAGCTTTCAGCTTTAAGTATATGTTTTACCATAACCACTAACCAGTCCATTTTTTCTGGAGTTAGTCCATTTTGACTGAGTTTCCCAGAGGGTATTTATAAGAAGCATAAATAATTGTATATTCTGAAGTGTTTACTAATGTTTAATTTTTCTGTAGAGGATTTGTTGATAATGCAGTAGATTTTGTGTGGATGAGTAGCACAACTGTTTGAAATGTAGTCAGCAGACTGCATGAAATCGTGTTCTGTGTAGGAACAAGGAAACTTTCCCGATGCTGTTCAGCCGGGTGCATACGCAAGTATAGGACCACAGTCACCCAGCAGTAATCCTGCAGGCATTTCGCCATCCTTACTGCCCCCACCTCTGCCAGTCCAGCGTCCTAATGCTGGGAGTCCCGCTGTGAGCCTGTCTGCTGCGCCGCCTTACTTTCTGTCACCAGACACTGTCAGCAATGAACCGGTATTGATTTATTTTAGGTCATTGTAAAAAAGCATGAAGTTCTTACAAGCCATAAGGCCTATAGAATGGTACTGATATCCATTTCCTTAATGCTTTGTCAACCACCAGTTCATGGTATGCCTGTTTACTTCTTAGCTTTTGCTGGTGCTTATTCACCTTCCCACAGAGGATAGAATGTTATATGCTGAGCTGGTTTACTTTTCTGCTAATGTCAGTCATTGAAGTACTAACAGGGCTTAGCCTAGGGGGCAACTTTTTTGATTGCGCACAGCATGTTTACACTAGACCAAGACTATAGCTGCATTTTGGATGCTTAACATGTTTGTGTTTGTTTATAGATAAATATGTTAAAAATACACTAATTTATGCATGTTGATCCAATACTTTTATAGTTTTAATAGTTTCAGCTAATAGTTTAAATTTTTGCTGATAAAAAATTCGAAAAACAGTCAGCAGAAGTTAAAACTATTAGCTAAAATTATCAAAACTATAAAAGTTTTTTATGCTACAGCATAGAATATCTAATGTGATACTGAACATGTTCGTGTTTGGTAGGCGATCCAAAATGCAGCTAATGTTATCAATTAATGTCTTACTGCATTGGTTTGCTGCTGCTGCTTCTACTTCTCATGTGTCAAATGTCAACTTACATAGCACATGTTTGTAAATGCAATGCTACTACTATTGCTGCTGCTATTATTGCCAAATTATTTTTGACTTGCTTTTTACTTTTTTCACTGAGTCGAACATTTGAGGATTCTTGGAACATGGCTTTACATGCCCAGCGTTTTTTGTGTTGCCTTGGATCGCAAATTTTGTGTTGCACCATTTGATTCTTAACCGACTGAAAATTCCTTCCTTTGTACCTTTATTGGTGGGCAGAGCTGACAAAAATATCCGAGTGGTTATCAGTTCATAATGTAAAATGGTAAAATTGAAGAAGTCGAAAAGTGCTACAGTACTCATGTTTTAACAGTGATTTTAACAGTTGATAATTGATTGTCGTGTTATTAAGTGGTATTTGTTTGTAGCATCTTCCACCATATGATGAAGTCATTCGATCATCCAGTCAGTGTATGTTATTTATTGTTTATTACATAATTGATGTTGTGTTATACTTTCAACAATCAACATATTGCGAAGTTTAGTGAATCGTCATATTAATCAGTTGATTATAAACTTAATTACACAATGCCATAATTGTATCACTATTCTGTAGAAGCCGAAATTTTAGCTTGTTTTTTTGTTGTTTGTTATTGTTGTGTGTTATAATTTGGTTGTTGTGTAAAACTCCTAAATTTATTTTGTTGCTGTCTTATGAAGAAAGAAGTTAATAAAACTAGACAAAGTATTTATTCGAAAATGATTTTGTCGCATGATGTTAAGGGTGATATGAAAATTTTTTAAAAGTTTATGTTGTCCCAAGTAAATACAACAGTATGAGAAAAAATGTTTTTGAAGAAGTTTACCAGAAACGGGGCCATTGAGGTGTTATGTTTTTGTGTGCACTGTGATTAGTATGGGTGACTCGGGCTTACTTTTTTGTATTTACAATCATTGTTTGTTTTGAGATGTTTGGTTTGTGTTCACAGATCATACTGTGCCTCGGTCTAATTCTCCTCTGCCAGGGCCGAGTACTAACGCCGGCCAAACATTACCTGACTTTCCTGTGTTGCCTGATCCACCCAACTTGCCGAATATTCCCTCAAACAGTGTCGGCCGAACTTCAGTCACCAGCGAAGATGTTGACTTTGATGATCTGACGAGAAGATTTGAAGAATTGAAGAAGCGCAAGTGATTCTGAACAACTTGGCGATAATCGATCAGAAAACCTTCTGCAGCAATAATGAGTCGTTTTTCCAAGGCGACTCAGCTTAACTCAAGTAACTCTGGAGAAGTAAGCTATTTAAACGAAAAAATCTTAAGTAATTGTATTATTATTATTGTTATAGGTTTCAGTATAATGTTTTAATGTTTTTGTAATTGGTGGTAATTGAATTGCCTGAATTGTGAATAATATTAAATGCATTATTTTTGTCTGTTGATTGAAATTTGTAAATACTTAAATTACTGATTTGCGGCATTATTTATTATGATTGTTACTGTTTACGGTTCTTATGAGTGTAATATATGTATAGGCTGCATTTTATTATTTTATCACTAACAACTGTCAGTAGGCCTACAACAATGGAGATATGCAGAAAGCCCTAACAAGTAACAGAACAAAATGATTTTTAAGGGCTCTGTTGCAGTTTCTGTCTTTAAGCTGGGCATTGTAGTAAATTTTAAGGTTTAGGAGAAAATGACATAATTACTTATATTTAATTACTTATATTTTCACATTTATGCTCGCTTATTTTGTGCAAGTCAGAGAGTGAGTTTATTTAGTTTGGTAATAATTAATAGTTTTTTTCAATGTTCAATTTATGTTAAGGCTTAGCAAATTGTCTTAAGTCTGTACAATAATAAAGTAAGGATGGAATGCTAATTGGAGTTGTTCAGTTTTATGTTGCAGTCTTATTGGTGCTTTTATCCTGTGTAATTAAGCTTTGCTTTTATGTATAGAATACTACTTTGAGTTCTGTAATTTTTTATTGCTTGGAATAATCATATTTTTATATATGCTAGTGTAATATATACTGTGAACCATGAAAAAGTGGAACCGTTTTATTTTTGTAATAACTTTGTCAAATATCAACACACTTGGATAATATTTGGCACACGTGTAGCGTAGACAATCCTGAACTAGCTTATGTGCAAGTCACATGTCAAACTTATTTATTGCTCTGTATTATATGCTAGTAAATCAATACACTATGAAATAGTGCATGTACATAGCATCAGCAACTTAGCAAGCAGAGTTTTTTCATTGACACAATGTTTAAAAGTAAACACACTTGCAAACGTCAGTCAAACAATGTCACAGCTTGTGTTCAAAGTGTCCGCCTTTAGCTGACACACAGCAGCGCAGGCGTTTTCGCCATTCGTCCACTGCC
>Ga0056128_1011956_pt1 | contig 10653 bp, 5 predicted proteins | sample WorMetLIZISLAND2_FD_71113 | JGI IMG/M metagenome (GOLD analysis project Ga0056128, IMG submission 71113) | Marine gutless worms symbiont microbial communities from Max Planck institute for Marine Microbiology, Germany - Olavius geniculatus... ... | reverse complement strand
GTTGCACCGGAAGTTTTCTATTCATTAGCTTAATTAGAAGTGCATTATGATTGACTTTATCGAACGCTTTAGTAAGGTCCACGGCACACAAGTTAACAGTACTGCCACAATTAATATAGTAATCAATAGACATACGCATATTGTAAATAGCAATAGTGCAACCTACGCCATTCTTAAAACCATACTGATTCGGGCTAGTGCAGAAAAACTTGTCAAAACGATTCAACACACAGTGCTCAAAAACCTTGGAAATAATAGGGCTTATTGAAATACCTCTAAAATCATTCGTCGTCAGCGGCTTGACTCGTGAGTCATGAGATTTTAAGAGCGGCACCGTGTAACTGTGCCCAAATTCACAAGGAACATGCCCAGTGAGCAATATCAAGTTAAATAACTATTGCCAGCTCTAAACGTTATCTCCAAAAATCTTACTATAACGCCGACGCTACGTCGCATTAGAAACATTTTCTCTTTCTCTGCGCTTTATCAAATTTATAGTATGTTGCATTGTATTCTAATATACTGTATTTTGACCTATCGCTAAACGACCATGTAAAGTTCAGTCAGGCCAAGAAAAAAGTATTTTTCATGCACTTTGAGCCACGATCTGGAGTGAAATTAACGAGCGATAAACGATTTTGTACACCACAGACAGCGGCTTAACATAGGCTACTTATTCCACGTTCGTCAACGGTCGGTCGTACACCGTCGTTCGCTTGGTCACGCTTGAGTGTACTCGTAGAGTTATCAGCTCGTTATACCACTGCAGACATAGTGATGAGCAGTACAAGCGCGTCCGTGGCATAGTGCATGTAGTCGCAGTAAAATTTGCTTTAGGCTATCTTCCAGCCATAGATGTTGAAAACATTAATTTGAAAATTTAAAAAAAACATTAAAAACATGTTTTTTCACTTTTATAAAAAACATGTAAAAACAGACACAAAAACATTAAACTACATTTAAAACAATAACATGTTTCTAGTCGTTACCGTTTACGCGCGAAAGCAGCTACTACTTTCTGTCTCTCCGTTTGTCCGTCACACGGGTAGATCAGTCAAAAACGGTGCAAGCTAGAATCACCAAATCTTCACCGTCGACTGCCTGGAAGACTCTAGTTTTAGGAATCGTAAAGCTTTTTTTATAAATTCAAAAGGGGTCGCCCCAAACGAGGGCGATAAATGAGAGGGGGTGGAAAAAATTTGCGATTTTAGCAATAAGTCGCTGTATCTCAATAACGATGCGAGATAAAAAGCCTAGGTTACTAGTAATCACTAATAGAAAGTCGTACACTGTCTCTCGATTGCCATTAAATTCAATGACCTTGGATGACTTTGAACGCTAGAATAGAGGTTTTTATGGATTTTTTGGCGATTTCGGGTTGCGAACTTGCGAGATACATTTCATGAGCGAATTGCGCGGAAACTAATTAAGATAGACATGAACATTGGACAAGCTGTGTATGAAATTTTTAGCATTGAACGTAGATTTCGATGGTTTAAGTCTCGATTTTCTAGGTTCAAGAAAACCTGCGCACGAGAGCATCAAAGATTGGTACTTTCGTAAAAGTCGTTATTTTGCCACTGTTGGCCAGTCTTTCGTGAAAACGGTTGCAGATAGGCACGGGCATGCTGCCTATCACAACAAGCACTAGTGACGAGCTTTTCAGTCGTATCAACATCGATGACTTTGAAAGATCCTGAACTTCCAAAATAAAAGGTTTTATTGATTTTTCCGATCTTCGGCTGCAGCGCACACTCCAAAAATGAACTGCGACGAAATGGCTGGAGATAGACTGACAGTTTGCGAACAGGAATTGCTATAGGCTTTCGCGCGTCTCGTGAGCATTAGCTCAAATTTCTTGTTACTTTAGGTATTTTACAAGTCACCATTTGCCAGAACAATATACGCAAAAATAATTAATTCAGATAATTAAAAACAAAAACCTACCATTTGTGAAGAATAAAGACCGGAATGTACTGAATGGTATCCATGACATTTGCGTAATTTTGTCCGTTTAAAACACGACATTAGAAAAACACACAAAAAAACATTTTTTAAACCAAAAAAACATTAAAACGTGTTTTTAAACTTTTATTTAAAAACCCTTTAAAAACATTATATGCTCTTAGCTCATCAGTGTATGAACGCTGGAAAAAAAATTAAAATGTTTAAAACGCGTTTTGATCGTAAATAACAGAACATTTATAAACGTTTATTTATTGGCTGCATCACTCTGGTGCATTGCAGCGTGCTGTATATACTATATAATAAGTACAGCGCTGTAGGCCTATTGAGAGGCCTTTTGTTCTTCTGTGACGTTTCATTATTTTCACCAGTCGTCGCCTCATGTCGACGAAGAATACGCGCGACAGAAATTAATAATGGATGATTACTATTGACGTCATGTCTATATACGATCCAACCACAATGTCGTTTAGAGTCCGCTACAAATGCCAAGCCTTTCGGTATACTGGTGCTAATGCCACTGCAGTCTATAGGTCTACCATCTATACTACAACAGTGCGGTTTATCAGACATTAATTTATTTATTATTGTCCGCGGTAGTGACGACAGTATTGTTTTCAGCCAAGTTTTGGTCTGTAAACATTATAACTCACGAACCGCTCTACATAACTCGATGGAATTTTGCACAAACATGTATCTCGACAGCCCCTAGAAGCTTATTGGATATCAAGGTCACTCGGGTTTTTTATTTTGTTTATTTTTATTTTATATTAATTTTTATTTTCTTATTTATTATTATTTTTAAAAAATTTTTGATACTGGGGCTACCCACGGACAGTACTCAACCTTAAGCAAGGCTTAACAATCTTGTTTATTTACGCTCACGTAGAAAATAAAAAACGTTCAATGTGAAATAAAATCATTAAGGGCAAATACAACGTACGCTACTAGCAGCTGATGACAATGGTTCTTAATCGACACAGCAGATTTTTTAATCTGCAGACCAGCTTTGTGATAAGTCACCAGTGAGTTACAAAAAAGTTACTGATAGCCTGAATAGCCCAACAAAATACAGTAGAAATGTAAAATATAGCAGAAATATTTATAGAGTGCCATTCATGAAAATATCCAAGTGCAATGACAGAATGTCAACGACAAAAAGTGTAACTTAGCCGGTAGGTTTAACGTTTCTTACCGGTAATTTTTGCGGTTACTACAAAACCTTCGCTATTAATTGGTGGCCGTTTGTGCGTATTTACGGAAATCTGTCGTCCGTCGAGCGGAGAGCTTTGCCTTGTTTCTGTTCGCTGAGTGAGTTATGATTTGTCGCAGCGGTTTACTTTTTTTACCGGACGTAGACTACATTATTGAGCGGTCATTCGCCACGGCACGAAGGCATGCTGGACTGCGTAGACTCCAATATTTTGCGATTTATGCAGCAATATTTTCAGGCATATTAACCGACTGCTGTTTTATCTCCACATTATGCGCAACGAGTCCGCGATTTTGCCACGCCATCAGCAAAGCTTTACACGCCTCATAATCACTGTTGTGATGGCAAGATAGACAATATACGAATGTGCTTTTAGCTAATGCAGATGGACGGTTAGTCTCGTTTCGTCTAAGCTTACAGCAGGACTATCGAGCTCTGTATGTCTCCAAACACTATGTATGAAGAAAACCCATCAGTGTTTTATAGCTCCAAAGGGCAAACATCATCACGAAAAAAACGGACAACTCGCATATACAAAAAGGTGTCGTGACGGGGGTGAGCAGGAGACCGGCAATTGCCGCTCCATTCCCCTAAATTTGGCGCTCTCGGAAAATCGTCAGAAAATGTTCTTCTTGTCGGAAAATTTCCGTCTATTTGCGTCTGCAAAAAACTTTTATTCGGGAAGTATTTAATGACAAAATCAAAATTTGTGCATCCATAATTTGTTGCTGTCGGAAATTCGCAACTTTCTGCCCCGGCTACTTTTTAACCCGCGATGCTGATCACTACCGATGAGTTTTGAGGCTGGAGTGAAAAAGCGAAACAGCTTGACGGTAAAGCGTTAAAAACGTAATTATTTATATTCGGAATATGAATAACTGACTAATTCAGAAAAAGCTGAAAAAATATAAGTCGAATAAGAATTTATACTATAAAATATAGCCAATCGCCATAAAACAGAACCAAGTGGGTCTATAGGCCTATAGGCTTAGTCTTAACTCCTATGAGCGATTTTTTTCGTCATAGTTCTAAACGGTTTTCCTCAAATCTGTCGACTTTTCGTATGAATACTGTAGCGTTTGCGTTTTAGCAAATCGCCAGACTATATATACCGGGATTGAAAACGTCAGCATGCCTTTACAGTAATTGCCCAGATGCATGCGTCATACAACCAGAAACACTGCAGTCGAGTACTGTACACAAGTCTCTGAGATGGGATTCCATGAACATTTTTAACCGTTAACAGTCTAGACTGTATAGTCGGATGCGAGGAGCGCTACAACAAGACAAGAGTAATCAGTATCGACACTGCCGCGTGAACCGGTAAAAAGCAGGCAATCTACAGGCGACTAGAAGGAGTGTCTCTCGCGCGCTGTAGCACAAAATTATTGACGGACGTGTTACCGGTAACGCGCTATTTTAAGATAGCGGTAGTAGTAATGAACGGCGACAGCGTTTGAATCTGTTTTTCAGCAGGACGTTGCACATCTTGTGATATGAATTATAAGAACTTAGGCTAAACTAACGGCCCTAGCCCGCACGTTTTCAGCACCCATTTGCGCATTTTCTGTTGTCTCATAAAATTAATGATACGCGATGCACTGGCTAAAACAGCCTAATAAGCCTGCCTATACTGTTTTTGCCTTTTGCTGTACAGAATGATTGTGTGTTTTTACGCCTACTGAGATTCTGTGCATGAGTCAATCGTGATCTTCGCTATTTAATGTGTGTCTTTTAAAAACTTTTTGCGCGTTTTGCTTTCTCACATGTTACACTCTTGATGAAGATTAAATTTGTACGCCGTTTGCTATTAAATGTCGCTTATTTTGCAGAAGTATAGGACAAAAACCGACAGGCCTGCACAAAGCATTAAAATTTGCAGAGAAATATAGTATCTGTAGACGGTGAAAAGGCGACAAGAAATCAGGAGTCGGTGGAGGTCGTCGACACTCTGCGTGGACATGTCAGTCCACTACACTGTAATCTCTATGCGATCCGCGGCGTGCAGTTCTTCCTGCACACAGCACACGTACTGCTGATGGCAGGTTGGCGGTGACCGTTGACTGAGCAGCGACCAGATTCAACGGTTCAATTAATCAGCGGAAAGTACCGATGGGTCTATTTCAGCCCGGTGCGGGCCGGTGGTGAATCGACAAGGTTGGTCCCAGATGGAGAATTAGTCAAGCGGATTCTGTGACAGTAGGCTGCATGTAAACCACAAGCAAGGAGCTGCTGCTGCTACTGCTGCTGCTCTGAATGCGTTATCCTCCTCCAGGTCTTCCCGCAGTGTAGAATGCACTGGTTTTAGTCTCTTCCAATGTATCCACATTGGACTCTATGCACACCCGCTAAAATCTCTGCAACACAAACTGTCAGCGATGCAACACACGGCGGCCTAAATAAAATATGGGCGATTACTGTGTCCAAAGCAACGGGGCGTCACTGGGTGGGCAGCGGGCACCGTATAGAAACAAGTAGAAGGATAAGAAATGGAGAAAAAGTGGTTATTATGTCAGGAGAGGCTGAATGCTGGAAAATTTAAGTTGGCGTCCGTCAGCAGTATAAGGCAGTCTGCGGCGCTCTGCGCTGCATGCGATTGTAAATTTCTGTCGTTCGCCGGTCGTACAGAAGTTTTACGTCTGTCCTCTGTTCGTCGCAATGTTCATTTGGTAGCGATGACGTATCGTGGCGTCACTGCACGAATACCAGCCAGCTGGGACTCAATCGTCGCCACCGTATACATAATATAGAGCTCTTGGACCATACACGACGCTTAGTGATGGGCCGTGGCAGGAAATACTCGATGAGTATACTGTGAAACCTTTGCAGCCTTCCAGCTCATTCAAGACAAGCCGCTATCAGTTCAAGCGTCTGCTAAAGACAATCTTGTTTGCGTGTTAAGATCGGGCGCGTGTTTTTACGCGCGAAAGCAGCTACTGCTTTCAGCGCGTCTTAGCCATCGCAATTCTGTCTGTCCGTCCGTCTGTCTGTCACACGGGTGAATCAGGCAAAAACGGTCCAAGCTAGGATCACCAAATCTTCACCGTCTGCTGCCTGGAAGACTCTAGTTTCAGGAACCGTAAAGCTTTTCAATAAATTTGAAGGGGGTTACCCCGAACGAGGGCGCTAAATGAGAAAGGGGTTGGCAAAATTTGCGATTTTTGGCCAGTAAGTCGCTGTATCTCAGTAACGGTGCGAGATAGAGCCTAGGTTACTATTAATCACTAATAGGAAGTCTTACACTGGCTCTCGATTGGCGTCCAATTCAATGACCTTGAATGATCTTGAACGCCAAAATAGGGGTTTATGGATTTTTGGCGATCTCGGGCTGCGAGGCACATTGCAAGAGCGAATTGCGCCGAAACCAATTGAGATAGACATAAACAAGCTCCTAAAAAATTGTCAGCATTGAACGTAGATTTCGACAGTCCAAGTCTCGATTTTCTAGGTTCAAGGAAACCTCCACACGAGGGCATCAAAGAGCGGTACCCCCGTAAAAGTCGCGACGAAATGGCTGGAGATAGACTGACAGTTTGCGAACAAGAACTGCTATAGGCTTTCGCGCGTCCCGTGAGCATTAGCTCAAATTTTTTGTTATATCACGCGCGTACAAAACTTTTTGCATTAAGTCGAATATTGCTTGGTCGTATATTCTGCAATGTTGCGTTGTGCTGCAATAGTCTATTTAATGCGTGTTGTTTTGATCTCGATGACTTATGCCTTAACGACGCCATACACAGAACGCAGGCCACAGGCAAACTGTCTTATACCGCCATTTTGGCTTTACTTTAGTAAGACTACCAGAAAAATGCTGCTAACATTTTCTTATCGAGACCCCATTTCCAGATGTTTTGGCCATTTCATTTTACAGTAAGTTTATAGCAACCGTCGTGCAGTTTGTCTCCATGACTGACTCTTCGTAGAAGCCCATATAAGGTCCACTTATTTGCTTCGTTGTGGATTTGTTGTAGATCTATACAGTTTGTTGTACAGCCTGTTGCACAACGAATCCTCGACAATTATAGAAGTCAGTGTAGTTCGGGTTTTAATACAAAGCTTTGAGCTGGTTTGAATCGTTGTCGAAAGGTCACGCGTGTCTTCTCTCTGGGCGACACAGAACACTTGTCGCATATCGTTTATTCACACACAGAACAAGACCGGCTGACCTACGTCGTTCTAGTCCTGAACCATGAATGTTGTGTCGCGATGAACTCACGTCGTTTTTATTTAAACGACTTTTCCAAACGCCGAATTTAGAAGAGCTTACATTAGGCAGCTGTTCAATAGCCTTTATAGCTAAAAGAAATGCAAAATTCGAATAAAAAAACACAAAAATTAGGCTAAAATTTTGCGAGAATTATAGCGCTAGCATTTTTTGACGTATATTGTGTCGGAGAAACAGCATTTTCTATTTATCTGTACGAATTACTGTACAGTACAAGCTAATAGCTTAGGAAGAGCTGTCGCTGACAACTATAGAAATGAATAAATGAATAAACAAATAAACAAGATTGCAGGTTATAGATAGACTAAGCCTATAAAGCACACGACGGTCGACAACGCGAGCGTTAAACGAACTCTGATGTTTGCCAATTTAGATCCGTCAGTGGGCTGATCGGTCGTTGCAGTGAGACAGGGCATGTATAAAGCGCAAACCGCGAAATGCGAAAGCGTGAAATCTGTCCTACCCATCTTTGACGCCCTCGTTCGAGAGGAACTTCCGCACCCAGGGGCACGAAATTTTGTCACGAAAAACTAGAGACTTGCGGCAGCCCACAGTGAAGATTTTGTGATTTTACCTTGCACTGTTTTGACGGACAGAAGAACAGACGGACAGACGGACGCTTAGACGATGGCTAAGACGCGCGAAGCATTCTGCTGTCGCGCGTAATCAAGACAGCCTGTAAGAAGTCGCCAGCATCCTATCCGAGTACCATCGCCGACCCCTTACGACAGACAGACGACGGACGGACGACAGACGACAACCGTCCCATAGACGCGCTATACAGCATAGCTGTAGCACGTCAAAAACCGACAGTGGGAAAGTAGGCCTATAACTAGAAACACAGATTTTCACAGAGCCTGATAGACTTCGTCGCCATTAAACGTCAAGTTAGTAGGTCTATGCCTATCAGCCACGACTGAAATTAATTTAGGAGTAAGACCCAAACTCCACTACTTCGTTGTCGTTGACTTTGTTGTACTGCATACGTTGCACGATAAATCAAAGCAAGTGGGACTAGGGCGACGGATTGTGTGTGATATCATGCTTTCTGCGTGCTTTCTGATATCCGATAAGAGTACCAGCGACAGCTCAATAAGCTAACTCTCATGGCGTCGTCATCAGCAGATCGAGTCGCTCTAATCTGGCGCTGCGGCCAGTGCAAAAATCAATGCCAAGCGAAAATATTCGTACTTCCATCGTGATCATTGATACTCGGTTCTACTTTATACGAGCGTATGACGACTTATTGGCGACATTTGTATGCCCCCTCGAGCGTCTTTGTCGCTCTATGTATACATTGTATTGTATACGGGAAGCGAGCAACGTGTGACTATGGGATGTCGTATATGTATAGATATTGCGCCGAAGACGACACAGCGTGCCACAGAGACATGCATAATCCGACCCACTGTTGAAACAGAGAACATATTTTAGCGTGTACTATATTACACAAGTGGTGTGTTATTAAACACATTTAATTTGTGCAGCGTTAAATGCAGGCCTATATTGAGTTTCGCACTTCTGTCCAGAAGGACACGACCAGTCGTCAAAAAGATAGCGAAGTTTTTTTCACCGAATGTGCTCTTTTAAATTGAAAATGCAGCAAAACCCATTTTCTGCACCGGATTTCACAGGTGAAGCTTAGACGCTCCCTATATGCTTTTCCTTTCCTTTGGCACTTTCAGCGTCTTCACCTTGGCGCCTGCGCCTCGTTTTTATAGATCAAGACTCCTATTCGCTACGTTTGTGCTTTTTTAAACACAATTTCTATATGCACAAAACTAGGGGAACCAAACTATGAAGTAAATTGCGTTCACTAATGACGATGTAGACGCTATCACAGTTAAATTAGACTTTGCCAGCAGGGACAGTTATCGGCTAATTCGTCGTACACGGTTTCATCGGTTGACTTCTGCTGCAATGTGCGGCAATAAGAATAGGCTTACTGGGCCGCATTTGAATTGCAGAAACACAACACGACTATAATACTGCTGTTGCTGCATGCGATATAAAAGGGTCTTTGTACGGTATACATCGTTAGTTCGATTTCCTTATCTCGTGCGGCATTCCGGAAAACGAGAAACTCCGCGTGGTACCGTTATCCTTATTCAGATTCATCATGGGATCCGAAATGCTTTTCGAGGTTTTGTTTTTCGCATTTCTAGCTGCATAAATGCGAAACGAGAAAAACGAACTAACGGCATGGCGCCTTATATCTGCATGCACAGACGCGCGTGGTCAAATAGCAACGGCATATTCCCGGCGGCACTATTTGCTGGCGGCCGCTCGTCTGTCTGAGCCTGCCCTGCGGCGCTGATCAGCAATAACGACGTTATGCTAACGGACCTGTCCCGGGGCCAGACTCGGGTCAATATTGGTCGATCTCTGCCGGTCTGCATAGAACCGCGAGTCCGCGTCTCGTGTTCGCCATCTGACCGAAGCCCAATTTGTCTGTCGAGACGATTGTGTGGCTCACCGGGATCAGACGTCCGACAAAAGTCATGCATTTATGAAAATTATCAGCGCTAAATGCTGAATAAACCACCGTCTGACGGACGCCGTGCGTTTTCGGTAGAGGGCAAAACCTGAGAATAAATCGAGTGCCGTTTAGCAGACAAATAGGATGACATTAAGCAATTAGGCCTAAACGTCACGACAGTGAACAAACGTTCAAAGTATTTGAAAATTTGATTTTTTGCACCTCATATAATAAGTTGGTAAAATGTATATATTTATAAAAGTAAAATGCTGTGTTTTTTCACGTGACGTTGTGGAAGCGTCCGCGGTACGGTAATGTTGGTCAACCATTAGTTCTAGGCTATACTGACGGTCAATGATCGTAGATCAGACGATATAAGGGAAAATCCAGGGTCTGATGCTGCTGCCAGTAAAGATTATATTTTTCTCCCGGCATTCAAGATCGACCAAAAAGTCGAAGATTTGCGACACCGACGCAATTACTACTTTCTGCTAAACGCAATAGCCCATAGTTTTACACTGTGTCCCCAAAAAACATCCCCGACATTTTTGACTGTAATTTGAAAACCTATTATCAGATTATGATAATTTTTGGTACAAATATTCCTGACACAACTTGCCATCAAATGACCATTTAGTTTCCCACCTCACTCAAAGTTCGTTTCTGCACTACCTGGGGAAAGCACAACCAGCAAAATATCACTTTTTTATCCAATGCGATATGATTGCTTAATTAACATAATGCGTAAAAACACATTTTGTTCACATATCT
>Ga0056128_1011955_pt1 | contig 10653 bp, 5 predicted proteins | sample WorMetLIZISLAND2_FD_71113 | JGI IMG/M metagenome (GOLD analysis project Ga0056128, IMG submission 71113) | Marine gutless worms symbiont microbial communities from Max Planck institute for Marine Microbiology, Germany - Olavius geniculatus... ... | reverse complement strand
TAATCTGCGAGCGAAGCGAGCAGAAAATTTTTTTGTACCCCACGTTTTGTCCAGTTGCTCCTGGAACCCTTCTGGGGGGTCAAAGCCGACCCCCCAGACAAGTTTCAGTGGGGAGGTCGTCCTCCTGCAGTGGGGGGGAGGTTAACCCCCCTCAACCCCCCCGGCAAATCAAACACTGGGGCGCGGTAAGTGAAAGTGACCACTTCTTGCAGGAGTACCGTACTGGGATAAATCATTTTACTTAAACCACTTTTCCAGTTTACACTAACACGAAAATAATGTACAAGATGCGTTGCACAGGCCACTTTGTGCCCCCCTGGAACGTGCAAATCTCCCCCCTGACTCAAAGTGGAGGCAATTTGCTTCCACTTTACCCTACGTAGGCCCTGCTGGTGGCAACTATTTCAACTATTTTCATCAGAATTAACTGAACAAATTCATGAAGATCAACTGACAAAAATCTACCATTAGTGTTGAAAAAAGTGCGTTAGTTTTGGCTGTGGGTTGAGGGCCTGAACACGCTGGGCCCCCCTTGTTTACGCCACTGCCTGCCGCGTACTAGTGGGGTCACGACCCAGCGTAAACGAGTTGAGAGCACGCCCGAATGACCACACACGCATTGTTATCATCACGGCAGAATAGCACAGCAGTCAGTCTGCCGGTCGGCGTCTTCTTCATTACCGGCCAGTTAAGGGCGTCCTACCTGTTAGCCGAAACGACGTGGGCGGTGCTGATGTGTTGGCTGCAGCCTTTGATCAAATCAAATCACATGCTGTCAACGTCGTTCAACTTCACTTCGATCCACTCCACAGCTGAACTGATAGCATGTTGCTGCGCGGCCGGCAGGGTATTGCTGGCTGGATGCATTTGAAATTGAATTAATGACTTAAGCAAGCAGACATATGTGCAGAACTTAGGCCTGTCAACGGACGCTGCGTGACACTGCGATCACAAACGCCCGAACAGCTGATTACCAGCACAGAGTTTATTTCTTGTTTCAGGAAAGAAACGTTTATGATTTTATTTTTAAAATGTCAGTATATCGACACAAAACTAAATTAGTTGTTTTTATAATTTATATCTACACTTGTTTGTGCGCAAAGTGCGTATAAACTTATAGGGTGTTTACACGATCCAGCAAACTTCCAGCAAATGTATTCAAAATACACGTGCTAATGCTGGACGTTTGCTGCTATATGTTATAATAGACGAGCCAGCTGGATGTTTGCCGGACGTTTGCTGGATCGTGTAAACACCCTATTAGCGTTGGTATATTCTAAGGGCATCTGCTAGTTAAAGTTATTCCCGCCTTATTGCCTTCCCAACGATTCGTGGAACTTTCGAACCCAAGAACTTTCGTTTTCTAGAACTTTCGTTTCCTGGAACTTATATCCCCTGGAACTAACACTGATTATTATATGACTCAAAATCTGTACGTACGTAGATATCAGAATTAGTTTGTGAACTTGCTTAGAATAAAATAATATAATATGAAGTTGGCTTCGGTTTAATATCCGATGTACTTTGATTCCGGTTCCCGCTCCGGGTTGCTAGATTAAACCTATAAAGAAAGCGTGTGTGGCGACGACGGCATCAAACCTGTAGATCTGCAAAGTACAAACTTGTGATCCGTGTAAAGCAAAGTGTGAAGCTACGAGTTAAGCAAATATGAAGCACTGTCTGTAAGCGTACCCGCTTTGTAGGCTAACGATGAACTGATGATGATGCTGAAGACACTCTCTGCGTGAGTTGCATCGTTTTACCGTTTAGGCACAAACGAAGCCATTTGCATACGCAGCTAGGTCTAATTGTAGGATAGGTCTCTGAGCCTTTATAGGCGTACGATGTAAGTTAGCACGTAGGTTTCAATTTCCTTGTTACTGACAAATATCGAGGAACTATATAGCGACTCGCGCAAAAAAGGAAAGGAAAAAGGACCAGCAAAAACATGTCACGTCACGTGCCTCGATAGCAACAGTGACCTACAGACTTGATCTGTGATGGCGTGTACAAAGCGACAAAAATAATAATTAAATTAAAATAAACTGAACTGAACCGAACCGAAATACACTCCGGACCTTTTGAAATGTTGCTGTATTGCAATTACAACAGATCTGTTATTCATCCCGTTTATCTGCACTCACTGCTAAAACAAAATGTTCCATTTCGTACTCTGCGTTCATCGGACTTTCATTTGTTGTCCGTCGCTGGTATCCGCACGTGTTTCGGTTTTCGTAGTTTTCCGGAAACTTTTGCAATGTTGGAAGATACATTTTCCTCCGATTTTTATAGGCATAGGCCAGTATATATGCTGTAGTATTTTCGTAGCCAACGAATAGCCTAATTTAGTTTTTTTCAGTCATGTACAGCTTTTGCGATTTGCAAATTGTGATCGACTGCAGGTGTCGCTGACCAGAATGACAACTTACAAACTTACATGGGGGTGGACGCCCATGATCCAAGCGTCTACGCACTCAACAGTGACGTCACCGTAATCATGCGGCGCCGTAGATTTTTTTAATCGCCTCTCTTTTTAAAATGGCAAGCCCTGTTTATTAGCGTCTGAAATTGCCGACATTCTGTGCTGAGTAAATGGTTTCACACATAAATTTGTTAAACAAAAATTCGCGCTTTAGGGGTCCAATGTTCCGCGTAAACTGGAGTAGTAGGAACACCATTATAGGCAGTTTTTTATGTCATATTGGGCTCTTGAACATCGTGTCGCCGTGAAGTACCGTAAACTAACTGGGCTGTCACAGTACAAGCTGCACTGCAGTAATTATTGTTATTGTCGTGCGGGACAGGTGCAAAGAAATACAATGTGGAAGACTTCGTCGGGACCGTTTGTTTTGTTTGCACGTGCCGCCGCGGCGCGCCGACTTCCATTTCGAAATGTCGGCCGGCATATGTCGCCATCACCTGCTGTTTTCATGCCGTGACGCCGCGTCTTTCGCTTTTGAATCCAGCCGAAAAATCGCTCGCCATTGTTCTGCGCGAGGTTATAAAGGCTCGTTCGCTCGGCTGGCGTTGGCATCTTCACACGGCGTGAAGGTCAACCAGGCCACGATGAAGTGCGATTGTGAGGGAGGCTGACTGGCTGCTGATGAGTCTGATCTGAATGCGGGTGATGAACCCAACATAGCGGCTGTGAGTGACCCACACTGATGAGGGTCGGACGGAATACATTCGCTGTTCCTATTATATGCATTGTCATCCGGCCTGTATAGTCACGAGGTCAGAAGTGTCAACGTGCCGTCGCGACTTAAGGCGCGTACAGAACGACATAACTGAACTAAACTCAACTACGGTTCAGTTTTTGACGAACTAACCAATGGGCAAGCAGGGCGAGCCCGTTGGCCATTGGTAGACGCATAATGCCCCGTTTACACGACCAAGCTGGCTCGACGAGCTGGCTATGTATGCTGGCTATGGCTGAACAAGCTACTCGATGTTTGCTCGACGTTAGCTCGACGTTTGCTCGATGTCCACTCGATGTTTGCTTGATGTTTGTTCAACGTATGCTTGACGTTTCCTCGATGTTTGCTCGATGTTTGCTATGCTTTATGCATGCTTTATTTTTAAAATGTGTGAGATCGATAATCGGTTCCCTCCATCCCTTCTTTATTTTTTTCCTCTCTTTATGTTTTTTTTACTTTTTTCAGTTTTTTTTCTTCTTGCCCCTTTATTTTCCCTTTTTCTTTCTTTCGCCAAAATATCCAGAAGACTGGGTAACGCTGGCGTAATTCTGAATTGCCTACGGGAGCACTGAGCGTCAAGACGCTACTCCACGTAAGTCCACACTGTCTTTTCAAATCCGTTAATGAAAACAGTCATTAAGATCTCGTCCGTTGACGATGCACCGCGAACAGCAAGAGATTCAATTCGCGTTCTTGCATTATTAACCTGGCGCCGTTTTCAGTGGTTCAGTCGCGTTCCTCTGAAGCGAGGCCACGCACGGATTTCAGCGTACAGCGCATTGCCAGGGCAGAGCGTAGCTTTGACGTCCCGATGTCCGTGCAGTCTGTACCATTTAGACAACTTGCGCTGCATTTCACACGCACATTTAAACTAGGTCTATAGGAATATAGGCCTAATGCTGATATAAAATCACAGTAAATGTGCTTACAGAGCAAAGTAATTAAACTGAACTGAACTGACCTGGTTTACATTATGACGAGCTCATCAATGGGCAAGCAGTAATGCATTACAGTAGGCACCGTCCCATGACGTTGGTAGCCTACATGACTATGCTCACGTACGCGTCAACCAATGATCAAAGTCCTGCTTTGGTCAGTTCGTCAAAAACTAAACCTGTCAGTTCAGTTCAGTTTAGTTACGTCATTCTGTACGCGCTTTAAAAAATCAAATTCTATTCGATTTTTTTCAGTATTGTATTAAGCTCAGGCTCTGAAGTAACGGTAAAACACGTAGGCCCCTTATAAAATTAGACAGACTGAAAAACCATGAATGATGAAGACGACTATTACAATAATTATTACTGAGCCTATTACTGTTTATTAATTAAAATAAACGTTTGTAAGCTAACAGGTACAGTATATGCAATAAATTACAACCAAAAATATATCAGCCTAAGTGCTTACATATTGTCCGGTCGTTAATTCGCACACCGTTTAGGCCCTATTCCTGCCTATAGCCAATTACGTTTATTCTACGTTTTCTTTGAGTTTTTGAGTTATATGCCTGTCCGAAACAAGAAACGAACAGCTAGGACCCGCAATGCGGTCTATTAAGCTGGCCGCATACGGCATAATGATAGGCGTGACGTTGAGCGACTGCCGTATAATAGCAACGAGAAGGGCTTGGACAGTACAAACCTCCGCCGAGACTAGTACTGCCACCTGGCGAACAACAGTGATTTAGGCCCCCTAATACGGTTTGCTATATAAAACCTATAGCCACTAAAAATTCGTGGACCCGGACAGCATCGTCACCAAAATCATTCTAAGCTTAAGCGACATGTCTTTGGGCCATTGCGTTCAATCCTTTCCTCACCACCGAAAAATCATACCAGAATCCGTCCGTAGTTCTCTCGGGAGGGGAGCAGGGCCCTAACTTTATGAATGAGCTTAATCCAGTAGCCGACAGGCAACAAGAAATTTGAGCTAATGCTCACGATACGCGCGAAAGCCATAGCAGTTCTTGTTCGCAAACAGTCAGTCTATACTCTACTCCAGCCATTTCGTCGAAGTTCATTCTTGAAGTGTGCGCTGCAGCCGAAGATCGCAAAAATCAACAAAAACCCATTATTTTGAAAGTTCAGTGTTTTTCAAAGTCATCGATGTTGATACGACTAAAAAGCTTGTTGTGATAGGCGACGATGCTGTCCGGGTCCACGAAATTTAAAACTGGCAAACAACGGTAAAATAGCCTAACAACTTTTATGTGAGTACCGCTTTTTGATGCCCTCGTGCGCAGGTTTCCTTAAACCTAGAAAATCGAGACTTGGACCGTCGAAATATATACGTTCAATGCTGAAAATTTTATACACAGTTTCTCCATGTCTAACTCAATTGATTTTGGCGCAATTCGCTCTTGAAATGTGTCTCGCAGCCCGAAATCGCCGAAAAATCCATATAAACCCTTATTTTAACGTTGAAGGTCATCCAAGGTTATTGAATTCGGTGGCAATCGAGAGCCAAGTGTACGACTTCCTATGAGTGATAATTAGTAACCTATGCCCTATCTCACACCGTTATTACGCGCAACAGCAGCTACTGCTGTAGCGCGTCTTAGCCATCACAATTCTGTCCGTCTGTTTGTCTGTCTGTCACAGGGGTGCATCAGTCAAAAACACTGCAAGTTAGGATCACCAAATTTTCACCGTCGCTGCCTGAAAGACTTTAGTTTCAGGAGCCGTAAAGCTTTTTCATAAGTTCGAAGGGGGTCACATCGAACAAGGGCGCTAAATGAGAGGAGGTAGGAAAAATTTGCGATATCCAGCCTATACGGCGTTGCCAGAGCGAGATAGTGGCACCCTCTGTTGAGTACAAGTAAAACACTATACATATTTAGTTGTAGGTCGTCTGATGCCATCTGGCGACGCGACTGATTTTGTTTTACTGGACTTTCTTTGAAACTGTAGCCAAAAGCCGCACGAATGAGATCTACGGATGAAGCCTACGGATCACTAACGTACGATGGTACACCGCTGTTGCGCATTTCCCTTTGCGTTAGCAGGGCTTTTCTTGTTGAGATACCGCGACTTATTGGCTAACAATCGCAAATTTCTCCCTCCCCTCTCATTTAGCGCCCTAGTTTGAGGTGAACCTTTTCGAATTTGTGAAAAAGCTTTACTGATCCTTCCAGGCAGCCGACGGTGAAAATTTGGTGATCCTAACTTGCACCGTTTTTGACTGATCCACCCGTGTGACATGTGACAGACAGACAGACAGACATTATTGCGACGGCTAAGACGCGCTTAAAGCAGTAGCTGCTTTCGAGAGTAAAAATCAGCAGACGCGGGCAAAAACAACATTTTCATTAAATTTTGGCGCAGATATAGCTAACAGCTAACAGAAATCAGCTGACCTTCAAAACTCCGTAGCTGATGAGCTGCTTGGCGGCATTCAGCGCTGCAGCGCTGGGTTTTCTGTAGCTGAAGTTTCCGATGAAAGCGATCCCGATGGACACGCTGTTGTATCCGTAGGTGTGAGCGCCTACCGTGTCCCATCCTCGGCCTTCGTACACGCTACCGTCCTCTGCCACTAGGAAGTTGTAGCCGATGTCCGCCCAACCTGCACGCCAGAAGGTCATCAAAGCGACTGACGCACAAAGGTCTACTCTCGACTTCTGTATAAAAGTAAAAGGTAAAAGTGGGATCACACATTGTTAGCTGCCACCCGACACAGGTGAACGCGCTTTGCTTTAATCGCAGTTAGACATACCGGTACTCGATTTACCTATCCCGGAGGGATGAAAGACTGAGTTTACCTAAGTACTGGTTATATACCAGTCACACATCCAAGTAATAACCAAGTTGATAGTGGCCTGACCAAGAGTCTTGAACCCACGACCTTTCGATCATAAGTCCGTTGCACCACCAAACCACCACTTAGTTCGACTCAAGCTTGTTGAGGACAGGCTCAATCAGCGGCGTCCTGGGTTAAACAAGAAAAGGCCGCTAACGCAAAAAGGAACGCGCAACAGCGGTGCACCGTCGTGCGCTAGTGATCCGTAGACTTCATCCGTAGATCTCATCTGTACGGCTTTTGGCTACAGTTTCAAAAAAGTCCAGTAAAACAAAATCAGTCGCCAGATGTGGCCAGACGACCAGCGGCTGAATATGTATAGTGTTTTACTTGTACTCACCAGAGAGCACCACCTATCTCTGCCAACGCCGTGTCGGTTCGAGAATCGCAAATTTTTCCCATCTCCGTCTCATTTAGCGCCCTCGTTCGTAGTGACCCCTTTCGAATTTATGAAAAAGCTTTACGGTTCCTGAAACTAAAGTCTTCCGGGCAGCAGACGGTGAAGATTAGATGATCCTAGCTTGCACCGTTTTTGACTGATCCACCCGTGTGACAGACAGACAGACAGAAGGACGGACGGACAGAATTGCGATGGCTAAGACGCGTTACAGCAGTAGCTGCTGTTGAGCGTAAAAAGTGCACGGGGCAGGAAGTTGCATTTTTCCATCAGCTGCAAATTTTCGACAGAGGAGATCATGAGTGCTAAAAATTCCAATTCTATGCCTAACTTTCTCCAAATTGGGGGTATCGGTCTTAAATTTTGGATTATTGGACGAAAATATTTTCCGACAATTTTTCGATAACCAAAAAATTAAGAGTGGGAAATTGCCCCCAACCCCTTTTCTACTTCTCTCCGCACGACGCCACTGGGCTCAATTCCTAAAAGAGAACAGACTGGGAAACAGTTACGCAAAACTAAAACAAAATCAAACATCTTCTTAACTTGTAGGCGCCTCCCTGAAAACGCATAAACGTTAAACACGCATCGGTGAAGTGTAGGCTTATCGTTACTGTAGACACAGGCACGTACAGAACGACGTAACTGAACTGAACTGACGCGATTAGTTTTTGACGAACTGACCATTGGTCATTGGTTGACACCTACGTGAGCGTAGTCACGTAAGCCGCCGCCGACGTTAAAGGGCGCCTATTGTAATGCATTACTGCTTGCCCGTTGGTGAGTTCGTCAAAAACTAAACCATGTAGTTCAGTTCAGTTCAGTTCAGTTATGTAAGCGCTTTAAATGCTCGTTACCATTCGTGTCCATGTGATAGTTCTGCATCGACCGCACGCGAAGAGCGCAGGACTCCAGGTCGCTGCACGACGACGTGGCCGTGTGGTGAATGAACACTCGAACTACCGGCTGTCTGATCCAACTCCCGCCATTTCTAGCGCCCCACTCCGATCTTGATACGATACGTGGGCCTAGGCGAGTCGTGGGAGTAGTACTGGGAATTGAAGACTGGCTTGTAGTACCATCTGCAGTGGAGGGATGGCTAATGGTGCCGCAAAGAATGGTGGCGGCGTGGCTCGTGGTATCTTGGGTACTGGAAGTTTGGCTTGTAGTAGGCCTATCAGTCGGTGTAAATGATGTGTGAATAGGGATATCAGGCGGAATGGTAGTATGGCTGGATGTACTACTGGAAGTATGGCTTCGAGTACCATAGCTGGTGGTGGTATCACTAAGAGCATGACTGGTGGTATCGCGGAGAGTGAAAGTATGACTGGATGTACCGCTGAAAGTATGCCTGGAATTATCAGTGGGAATGGTTGTCTGGCCGAATGTATCATTGGGAATTGTAGTAGGTTTATAATGATCAGAAGAGGTACTACGACTGGACAAAAGATTGAGAATGCCACTGTGACTGAGTGTACCATGGGGAGTAAGAGTAGTCCTATGTGTAGAAATAACGCTGCGACAAATCCACTCGCAGTGATATTCCCCGTCGCTGGATGTATTATTGACAAAGGTCGTATGGTTGGGGACACTGTATTCTATATTGACGGAAGTGTAATTGAAAATGGGATTATGGCTTGGGGTAGTACTATCGATATGTCCAGATGTATCATCAAGAATCGGTGTATGGCTGCTAGCGTCATAGGCAGTGGAAGTAGTAGGCCTATCCATTCTGAAAGTGTGACTCAGAATAAGGTTGTCGATTGGGGTACTGATGCGATTCGAAGTATGCCTGGAAGTGTCATTGCGAATAGAACCATCCATACTGGAAGCTTCACTGGGAATAGTAGTGAGGCTATCGCCAATTTCACCATGTATACCTACAAACATGTGCATACAATAGGCTACTCGATCATTGTGGCAACCGTAAGGCCTAAGTAACTGCAGCAATGAAATTGACGGACTTAGCACATTGTTCTTAAGAGGATCGTTAACTAAAGACGTTAAAGTTATTAGTCTAATAAAACGAAGCGTATGTCGATCTAGCACCAATATATTACGCGGCCGTCCACGGACCTTTTTTCTTTTAGATAAAAATAGCATACCAGTTATACACGTGCCATGAGAAACGTTCACATCAATTTGTTTTTTGTAACTTTTTATTTTGACGTTAAAAAGCAGATGCACGTGACGGACAAACAAATGGCCAAGATTCCTAATGCGGCGTATTTGTTAACCCATTTGTGCCTGAATTATTTTATAGTTTGCCGTCAAACTAGGTGTTCCATTTCTGGGGACGCTAGGCATGAATAGGTTAATAAGACGGCCGCATAGAAAACGACAGGTTACGAAAAACCAAAAATTGATAATACGAGTACAATGTATTTGTTATTAAACTTTTGTCACCAGTGATTCATAAGAGACGGGAGTTCAGAGACAGAGATAAAAAAATTCTGTTTCCAAAAAAGCATCTGACCAGTTTAACGCACCCGCGCAAAACGATTGTAGGACAGGTGCCCCCGCGAGCCTACCTACGAGCCTATTTTTTGTCATAGTGACAACCGCTACATGACATGCGTGAGTTTCTAGGTTTTCTACACAATTTGAACTGCTTTCCGCTTGAGTAATTAAATGTAGGCTTATACGAGTAATTAAATGAATAAGCGTAATTTCAATTTTACCTCTACACAGAGCTTGGTCGACAAATGCCAAAGTTATAACGCTGATCAATGCCGCTTCGAGGAACGATTCCATGAGGACCATGAACAACGACTTGACCTCTTTCACTCAAATCACGATGAACGCGGGCAATAGTTGAGATGCTTTGTCAAAGCTCTTCAATTCTGGTGCTTTTAACATAGCTGAAGAAGTAGTCTGTGTTGCAAAAAAATGTGAAATCAGTGATTTCCCTGTAGCGAATTTGCGTAGGCCTACAGTTTGCCTGCAATCACTATCATTAAATTTATAGTCAGTTATGCCCTATATTTATGTAAAAAAAACTGTTCAGTTTATATACAGTGTAAGGGTGACATCGTGGTAGATATAAAACAGCACAAATCACAATTTAAAAATTCAAACTTTACCATTACACAGTCAGCAAAGTTCTTCTAACATTGTGTATATCTACAACCACGATGTCACCCTTACACTGTATATATACAGTGTGTCCCAATAAAAGTGATAACACTAAACTTTTGGCTCTGGCAAGTGCAAACCTGCATCGCATTGCACATAATTAAGCATGCACAGGCGTGGATGTATTTGGAT
>Ga0056128_1011952_pt1 | contig 10653 bp, 6 predicted proteins | sample WorMetLIZISLAND2_FD_71113 | JGI IMG/M metagenome (GOLD analysis project Ga0056128, IMG submission 71113) | Marine gutless worms symbiont microbial communities from Max Planck institute for Marine Microbiology, Germany - Olavius geniculatus... ... | reverse complement strand
AGAAAGCACTGACCTTGTCCTACACGGAGAAAGCTGTGTAATAAAACGAAATTAGCAAAAAAAAGTACACAATGTTGACACTTAGCTTAGACGTCATATGTGACGTCATAGGTTTTTTGCCTAATGCTGTGGTAAAATCAACAATGAGTAAGTAAAGGAAATTGACATTTGGTCAACTTAAAAAATGTAGCGGTGTGTAAAATGCGTTTCCCGTGGACGTGCTAAGATAAGTTTTCCTAAGAAGTTTTGATTACGTCACATGGTTGGTATAAGCGCATCTGATTGGTTGAACTAGTTTAGGAAGATAAGATAAGAAGTTCTTTGGAAACGCAAAGGAGTTTGTTGAAAATTCAGATAATAAAACTTCTTTGGAATTCCTAAATCATCTGACATAGGAATATCTTTGGGAAATGTCTTAGGAAAGTTTCGAAAATTTGGCCCCTGGTACTTAGGCTTGCCTATCTGCATACATCTAGCTTTGGCTGCATATATACATTACAGAACACGTTGCTGTAGTTGTTGATAAATATTAACTTTTATTTGCTTCACAAAAACAATACATCAAAAATACAGTCACATGGTTTACAGACTTCTCGAGATCAGCGCAACACTGAAAGCAGAATAATAAGCAGCTTTATTGAAATACATTATAAATATATTACTTTCATATAATATAAAGAGTGGGCCAGAAGTTCACATACATGCTATATATTCATTGCATGTACTTCTGAACAATGGAGTTAACGGTTAACTGAACCGATTTTCCAATTAATGTGTTAATAAATTAATCTGCATTAAAAATATTAATGCAAATGCGTAATTTTATTAAATTCTGTGCAGCATAAGTTCCAATATTCCGTAAACTGCAGTTATTTGACAATCGAATAAATTCAAGTAGTTGCCATTCCATCACTACTGTTAGTAAATATTATTTAGATGACAAGCTAATAGATTTCTGTGCTAGCGGTGACGTAATTTATTCTTTAAAATATATTTCTGTTTGCTTTTTAACTTTCTATATTCTACAGGTGGACCCCCAAATGTTGCAGGGCTCGGGGTAACTGCCCCCCTACACTCCCTTTGGACAAGCCTGGGTGTGTTGATGCGTTAATTAATGCGTTTATTATTTAACGCTTCGACAGCTCTAAATTTTAAGGTCACTTGGTCACTAAAGTGTTAGTGTATTACTGCAATTCTCATTTAATTGTTGGATGCTGCAGCTATCACATATTAGTTTAAAGTCCTTAAAATCAAGGCTCTGAGTTCAGATAATGGTTCAGTGCTTTAACATCCTATTTTATGATAGTGACTTTGCTGATGTGAGGTGTGATTTTTTTGGCCCACTCTACACTGGCACTGCTGACGACACGACTGAATATATTTACTCACAAATGACAAACGAAGAGGCTGAAGTTAATGACAGTAGCAACCAAGATACAATAATGAATACGTTGATTTATTTATCATGTATTTACAGTGACATCACAGCATGAACACCACCCGCACTCGTCTTGCAATAACTGCATTTGCAAAATAGTAGTAGCAATTAGCCATTAAGGCCGATAACTGCTGCATACGATAAAAACTACCCGAAGCGAATATAAGATTTTGCATACTACACACACAAACGATGTACAACTGAACAGTGTAACGGCACACAATAGCACCCGGTATTTACAGCTGCATCTGCACTTGTATGCAAAACATAAATCCGCACATGATTAGGTCGAACGGACAGCAAAAATAAGAAATTAACACAAGATAACTGCACCATATGACTCCAGTCTGCTTTTATTTTTTACACTTTAAGAAAAAAGTAAATGCTCCATGGCCTAAGTCCAAAGTCATTTCAATCCAGTGTGCACTGAACCGTAAAAAATGTGGAAAGAAACCACACGTACAAAAATGAAACGATAAATATCCTACCGCAATTCTCTATAAACATACATACCACAGCATAAGCATAATGTTATTAAATACACGCTGGAAGCCTTACTCGTTCCAACTGCTAACCTGTATTGCTGACAACTATTTACATCACTTTTATCACGACTTACATGTAGACTATAGGAAAGATGAAACTGACAGGAAGCTTCCAGTTTCAAGAAAATCATCACACCACACTTAAGGACCCTTTTAAGGCTCATGACTGAAAAATTCCCAGAAGACAACCCTGACAGCAGCACTCTTATTAAATAAAACATGTTGATTAGTTGCTCATCTTGTGCATGCCAACTGTATGATAATGCATTAATATGAACACAAATACATGTAGGTGAGTGAGTGAGTAAGTGAATGTGTAGGGTTTAACATCCTGCCTGACACATAATAGGTCACTAATAGAACAGTAACAGTAAACAATTCCATGAAAAATCTGTAGTGCTAACCTACGTACAATCTACATATACACATAATTATCAAAAATTACAAACGCAAGTCAAATGGAATTCCAATCCTGCAAAATCCTACTAAGTTCATCTTCTGCGAACTGTAAAAGCATTAATACCAATAACACTTATTTACAATAAATAAATTTGTGATGAATGGGTCTCACATTTGACTCAAAGGCTTTGAGAGCTATCCAAAATTAGGATTGGGTCAAAAGTGAAGGTGTGAGAAGAGAGTCCGTTCCATCCCTAGTTATGGAAACAGGCAGCAACACCCATGGAATTTTTTTCACAGAAAATACAGATGTATATCTGTGCAATTTGGTGCATGCTGTGGGTGAAATATGCAAAATGTACCTGCACAACTTACTAATTTCGATTCCGATCAATTCAATGGCATCAGCACAAGGTCATCGAAAGCGGCATAGATGTTTTCTCAAGCCAATTTTAAAACTACACAATTTACCATCCATACCCCTGGTCTGACATGTGAGGCACAAAGAATAATACTTTGCAAACTACGCACGTCGAATAAAAAGACTAAGCAGACAACACAAAAGTTTGTATAGCTGTCACATGAAAATTGTATATCTCGAGACTGCACACATGTTACCAAGTATACGTAATTTGTACAATACCATGCCTGAGTAGTACACTGCTGATAACATAGATGCCAACACAGCAACAGAGTCTATAATTATTGAAACTTTAGTACACCAATTTACAGTAATATAAAGCACGAGGTACAGTTACGTCACATTTACAGAAATGCAAGACAAAAATATCCTGCCGCATTTCTACATAAGCTTACGACAAACAAAGGCAAGTTGAATACATTTATAGAGCCATAAATAATTTTTTGTCACTGTAAAACAGTACCGTCATCAAATTACCTAAGAACACATTAGATCTGCCTTGTGCTATCAATGTAATGGATGCACATGTCAAAATAACTCTAAATATTACTTTAAGAACGTCACTGCTAATGTTTCAGAATGAATACAGCACAAAGCTGCAACTTCTAGATTTTTTTTGACTGAGTCAATGCTCTAGACTTACACCATTGAGACCAAATAAACTTTAGGGAATGACAATTTCACCAACTATACAACCAGAACTGAAACACAGACTAACTTATAACTGACAAACAATACAACATCAAACACTGAAATATGAAACAGACGGCCAAAATGCATCTACTAAAACTGTCCATTAATTACTATGGATGTCTTATTTTGAGAGTTTTACCAGGCAGTCAAACTCAGCTTACAGTAATTACAGACACACTGATCCTATAATCAAGAATGTTGAAACACGGGTTGCAGAAATTGCATAACATTTACACACAAAAACACTGACACATCAGATGTCAAAATATACCTATTGCAATATACAGTACATTAACGGCTCAAAATCACTCAAACAGCGAACTCTAGTCTAAGGTCGGACATAATCCAACGTTACACCATACGCAATGGTCACTGTACACGATTATTGATGTGAATCCGTGCGGATGAAATATTGATTCAAACAGCTGATGAGCTCGTGGTAGATAAACTCTAGATGTAGACGTAGAGGCAGACGGACTACTGAGGCACACGGTGAGTCGTTCAACTTGCCTCCCAGACGTGTGGCGAAGGCGGCAACTCGGACGGCTGAGCACATTGTGAGCTGTATAAACATACACAGAAATGCTCATCAGCAATGATAGAACACAATGCCATCATTTCAGTAAATTTTTGGGGGGGTCTTGGTAATCTTTGGGAGGGGGGCTCTCACTCTATATATTAATTGCTTTTGCAGCAGTAACAGCGTTTCAAGGGTACGATTTACAGGGAAAGAATTAAAATCATAAATCCTTGGCAGGGCCGTAGGCCCCTCCAGCCCCACTAAATGACACCCCTGATAGAAAACGACTACGAGCATGTGTGCATATACTCTAAACTCCACCCACTAACTGTACTCATATACCAGCCTCAAACATTATCTATAACCCTAACTCTACCCTCAACACTATACATAGCTCTAAACCTAACTCTGAACCACATGGCATGTCTAAAACTTATCAGCCATCTGAACTAAACCATACCATACAAAATGGTATCAAACTGTCAATCATTTTCACGTGTGGCAATCTTGTAACCAATCAGTGGATATGTATAATAATAATAACAATTTTCTACAGTGCCAGGACCATGGTTGTGTATTTAACTAGCAAAACAATGATTACTTTAAAACTTTAACAAAATTCTGGATTTAGAATGCGATCCAAATTACTGCCGCAACCAGTCTTTTGCTCCTGCAAAATTTCATTAAGACCAACTGAACAAATTTTTCTCTGTCCATCCATCAGCTGCTGTGATGCACTGTCAGTTTATGTGCCCTCTGCTAATGGAAAAAATCGTGGAATCTGGAAATGATCCAGTACCAGTGGTAGAATCAAGATTTTCAAAAGTACGGATAAATCGATCTTTTCCCAATAGCATAAAAATCTGTTAATAATGTTTTTAGATACCTGCGCAAAGACAGAAACTGCTACGGATGCATAACCTCTGCAATGGAGATATCTGTGACTGTTTAACACTGCAAGCCTTTGCCATATAGCTATGTCAGTGTCAACCCAGCTATGATAAAACGTGTGAAAACTATACTAGGCTACGTATCTGTTTAGAAACATACCTGATAAATTTGCTATAGAGAACGGACGACGTGTTAATACTGAGAGGAGATCCAGTGATATGTCGCATGCCGTTATGTAAGTGGATCAATTTTTCTGTACATATCCAGTGCAGACACACAGTTAGATATGGTGCAAAAACTACAGTTAACACTATCACATTGCTAAACTTCAAAACACCAGCAAAATAAAGCTGGCATACGCCAGCTGCATGGTAGATTACATAAAACTGTAAAAGGTTTGATTATATTTAAGCTAACTGAATCTGGCAATTAATTTCACAGTCTTTAATGCATGTTGGGCGCCATATGAGCAGATGTTTCACGCACCACCTAGTGCTTCTTACAAAAGCTGTCCCTGCCAATTTCTCAGTTGCTAGCAATAATCGATATTACAAAAGTGGAGCAGAAATTTGAAAAAAAACAAAGAAATAAAAATAATGCTGTAACTGATAAAAATCCTGCTCACGGTGCATTCTGTTTGATAAACGACTCGATTGGTTTGGCGTGTCTGTGAACAGAAAACTCCATTAGCAACTACTCGAACGGTTCAAAGCTAATGTTGCACTTTGTTTCTGATGGACCGGAGAAGCTGCTGTTATCTTTATTAGTTGGCAAACTAGCTTGTTAACAACAACCAGCAGAAATGACATTTATGCATGTACATTAGCCGATGGTGACAGTTAAGTTAAATATTATTCCTTGTTAAAGCAAAAACACACATATAAAAAACAAAAGCTTAAAACGTTGACTTACCTCGAACGCCTGACGGTGAGATGAGATCATCTTCAAAGTGAGGTTTGAACGGGTCAAGGCAGTTAGGGTCAAGGTCGGGAGACGTGATTATTGCACCGGACGGCATGTGAAGGCAGCAGATGCACATACACGTGTGATAGCGTAGCCGACCTTCACTCAGGTATGGGTGTCGTATTGCTTCGGCAGCTGTCAACCGCTTGTTCTGACAAAACACAGCAACAAATACATATGCGAGTACCAAGCATTGATCTTTCAAATGATTTAACTTGAAAACAAAGTTTTCTTAAGACCGGCTAAGGTCTGGTGTTCGCCATCTCTCCACTATTCTGCATCTTGATCAACATTGCTCAAGTATACTTCTTGATCCGCTGTTGGCTCCAAACTTCAATGCACCATGTTTTCGAAAGTCTGTACATCTACCTCTTAAATGGTATTCCACTTTACCTTATGCCACTTTGCATTTTGCTATCTGTGTCGTACAGCATACATCAAAGCTATTTTTTTAAATCTCTCTTGCCTTATGCGTTGTTCAAAACAATGTTATCAAAATAATATGCCACAGTCTAATGCAATTTTGAAACACACCTATTGACAAATGGCTCCGCCAAAAACTCAACAGCAGCATGAACTTACCTCAGTCATCACAAGAACCAGATAATTCAACACATGGCATAGTCATTGATTAGTTAGTCATAGTAGTGAGCACTGTTACAAAGGCTTAAATGCCAGTTCGAATTGCTTTTGTGTGCATATACAGTACCATGATGTTGTGTATTATCAACTCAGACTAATAAGCTTCCTTTCTTATTAAACAATGATGATTTATAATAATCACAGAACTGGTCAAATACCGGATTAAAGGTCAGCATTTGGCACATGAGGTGCATGACAAAGTCATCGCAGTCTGGTGACAGTTGATACAAGGCGGCCATCTTTGAGGACAAGTGACCTTTGCTTCGGACATAAGCCTTTGCCGGCTCACAGGCACTACGAATGTCCTCATCCGGAGGAGAACCAAGGAGATCAACGATCAAGTCCAACTGTACACAGCGAAAAAACGCAAAAATCACCACGTGTTTACTTACTGCCTAATACCATCAAAGCCCCTACTGTTTCAAGCAGTATGCATACCAAACCCTAAAAGTAGTTTTCTGTGACTTTCCAGAACCTTCTTATCTGCATTTCCCAGGAACTTGCAGGAATATCTGCATCCACTTTCCACTTCATTCCAAGACTGTTTATTAGAGTAGATATCTAGCAAGTCAGATTTTCAGGTACATCAACTAAATTGATTACACTATGTATGTAACATGTTTCAACTAATATACAGAATACACAGTTAATCTTACACAAGCATGTCTGATAAGTCACCAACATGTGGCAAACTATTTGGTTTATTTTCTGCGACTTTCCCACACCTAAGCCAGAGCTTGAAAAATGATTTTTCTGGACTAAAAATGTGAATTTCAAACTCTCGTGACTTTTAGGCATACACGTATGTGTCCAGGTATATCACTGTGCTCAGTTTAAGCTGATATTATTCAGCAGTGCAAGGACACTTAAGCCTGGTTTCCACTATTGCGTTTCGCAATGCAACGTACCGTTCCGTACCGCACCGTACCATACCGTAACGCAAGCACGAATGGATAAAATTATGCAAGCACTTTAGTGCTGCGTACTTTTCCCCTTTTGCGCCGCAATGACACCAAAACTTTCCGTTCAAAGGCAGGGCATTGCAGCAAAGAACAGCAAAAATGCAAAAAAAATTCTGTTTTGTTCAAGTTATTAAATTAAATCTGTATCGATAGGCCCTCTATATCTGCATCTATTTCAAAATTTGTCATTTTACCTTTGCATGCTATTGCCAGCGCATGCTGTAGCAGCCTACCGTTGTGGGCTATGCAGCTACAGCTTTGCTGTGATTGGTTGACCACAAAGTGCCCCGGCAAAAAATAGAGACAATTTCTATCTCCTGCGGAACGGTGTCGCAACAGCTTGCGGCCCCGTTACGGAGCTTACGGAACGGTACGGAACATACTTTTTTACGCATCGTCAATTTGCTTGAGTAAAAATTCTTGCGAAACGTTACGGTGCGGAATGTAATGGTGGAAATCAGGCTTTAGTTGGCACGATGGATAGTAATATAACACTGCACATTTTATGCTGCATGCTGTTCTCAATGTGCCAATCGTTGCATGTTGCCATTGATGCAAGTATAAATGGCAGTTATGTACAGTCGTACATCGAAAAAAGCCAGTTCACCTGTTGTAAAGGACTGTTGGCTTGAAACAAAACACGACGACCGAGAAGTTCGGCGACGATACATCCGACCGACCAGATGTCAATGGCTGCCGTATACTTGCGAGCTCCCATCAGGATCTCTGGGGCACGGTAGTACTGCGTCACTACCTCCTGGGTCATCTGTGACGACCGAAGGTCTGGGCAGCCGATCCGCGCCAGACCAAAATCACAGATCTGCGAACAACAACAAACTCTGGTTAGCATAAATCAGATCATCATTAAATGCCTCTGATTCACCATTTAGCTGTTTTTGAATACTTCTGGTTATATTCTGGTATTGAAGTGCCACATGTTCGTACCCTATTCCAGACATTTCAAACTGCTTCTGTGGAGCATAATGTGACCCTTCGTACATTTTGCAATTCTCAGGTTGATTGATTTTGATGATGGCAGCAGCCAATTCTTTACTATTTTCCATTTCTACGAGTTTAACTACTTTAATGTGTACACTTTTTTATCGAGGGCTAAAACAGTCAAACCACTCAGGAAGTCAAATGGAAATAGCAGTGTGACATAAATTACTATTTTAATTTATTTATATGAAAATAACATATTGTTATTGCAATTCGAAGCTACCAACTTTCGGCATTCATCGAATTCATTCAGGTCATCAGGCTGCCAGTATTTTTCACTATCACCAATTTTACTGCAGTCACTCTAGGTTAGGCTGAGTCCACAAAACATCTTCTGGTAACAGCAGGACTTTATTAGGCTGGGCGCTTTTAGTTTACTCAACCAAAAGACATTAAACCACTACAGGGCCATTCTGTTCTAAACTGGATACAAAATTAATCAATACTAACTGTCCGCCACAGCGACACCTGGTGGACAGTCGTTCCGAAGAAGGCAGCAGTGGTTGCCAAAACGTCAACAAATGTCCAATTTAAAAATTTATTTTTCGATGAATTTGCATAACTTATTAAATCAATCAATACAGTATCAATCTAACCTTCAGCATGCAGTCGGAATTTACAAGCAAGTTGCCAGGCTTTATATCACGGTGAAGAATGTTGGCGGAATGTAGATATTTCAAACCTACATTGCAGACAATATGTAAATGCTGATAGCCTACAGGTACCAGAAAGCTTAATGACAATTCTGCCAAAGTGAAATAGCACCATATTTTAAGCAAAATTTGTTTACACTGACTTCTAAAAATCATACCGACATACGGCAAATAATGATGACAAGTCGATGAAAAAAGAACAAATTAATCATTAAGAAAATATGAAGATTGCGCAGAATTTTCTGTACAAACCACATTTAAAAGTAACTGCTTGCATTCAACAGTAAATGGCTTTCTGTAAAAATATGTAACATAACTTTGCATGATAGAAAAAAATAGAAAAATAGAAAATTTTTTTTACATCATAACTTGCAAAATATGATTTAATTTTTTCAGATGTGCAAAACTGCAGCCTGGCTACCTTGTGCTATTGGACAATGCATATAAAGCCATAACAAATTACCTCTAAGAATCTGATAGGTGAAAACTTTGATATGGTCAGAAGACAGAGGCTGTTGAGATACAATAATCTTGTGCAAATCACTCTGCATATATTCTGTGAGCACATAGCTGAATTATAGAGTCAAGACGACTGTAACTTAGTCATAATATGCGCATCAAAACACGTTATTTCAATGCCATCACTTTCATGACAGTTGCGAATGTTTGTATATGTCCTTCTTCATTTTTGTTGTTTAATAATATATTTTGCAACTTTTTGATTTATCCAACACTTTGTAATTTATAAAACGTTAAGACATAAGTCTGAAAATAAAACTAAATGAAAATATTTAGGCCTACTACAGAAAGTGAAGTGCTGCCGATAAAATTACTCCTGTGCATAATGATGGCAGCATAGCTTTACCTTAGCGGCAAATCCAGGATTTCTATAAAAAAAGGCCAATTACCGTAAAACTGCTAAAACAAGCCGGGTCTCATATAGTAGCCGAGTCTCTAATACAAGCCGGGGGTCTGAGACTGATGTTTCAATAGAAGCTGGGTCTCAAATAAAAGCCAAAATATTTCCGACACAACTGGCTATTAAATAAATGTTTTAGTTTCCACTTCACCCAACGTCTGCTTTTGCACTACCTGGGGAAAGCAAAGCAAGCATAATGCGTGTTAAAATGAATGAAAAAACGTCAATAAATTCCATCTATCCTAATTTGTCGGCCCCAACAGCAGGACTTGCAGCAGTGTGTCTACCAGATGAAGTTCAGAAATATTTGCAAAGTCAAGAAGCGACCGCTAGAGCCTGGATTGGTCTGGAGCAGAACATTATCGATACTGCTGTCAATGAATGAAAAAAGCGTCTCCTTGCTTGTGTTCACATAGTGGGCCAACACTTCAAGCAATTTTACTGCAGGCAGTTGAAAAATGAACAACTGAATAAAATGTCAGCCACGGTGTCAGAAGCTCTGAATGGTGAGACTGGAATCGTGGAATGTGGCTTTGTACGTTCTGATGAAACTGATGCTAAGTACTTCTCCACACCACTGCTGCTTGGGGTAAGCTGCTTCGGTTAGC
>Ga0056128_1011949_pt1 | contig 10655 bp, 5 predicted proteins | sample WorMetLIZISLAND2_FD_71113 | JGI IMG/M metagenome (GOLD analysis project Ga0056128, IMG submission 71113) | Marine gutless worms symbiont microbial communities from Max Planck institute for Marine Microbiology, Germany - Olavius geniculatus... ... | reverse complement strand
GTTGGTGCCACAGGAAAACCTCAGCTGGTACTCTGTTCTTAAAATTTCTCGCAAAGTAACACATGCTATTAAGTGCTGATTCTCTAGCGATTATTTTTGTCAAAATCTATTGCTATTGAAGCAGGACTGTTGGAGTTATTGCAAAAGGTAGCAGGGGTCCGGTTTTTTTGAGACACAGTGTATTTATCACTAACAGGAAATCGTACACTGGCTCTCGATTGGCGCCGAATTCAATGACTTTGAGTGACCTTGAACGCCAAAATAGGGGGTTTTGTGGATTTTTTGGCGATTTCTGGCTGCAACACAAGTCTATATCATTTACAAGGTGGCGCCACGGAACTATCGTTATGCGATCCAGATAGAGAATTTGGTAATTGTATATTAATTTAGCGTGAACACCCCAATTTTCAGCTAAACTACTAAACCAGAAGTGCTATAGGCTTTCGCGCGTCTCGTGAGCATTAGCTCAAATTTCTTGTTATTAACGCTAACGTTAACCCTAACTCTAAGCCTGATCCTAACTAACGCTAACCCTAATCCTATCCCTAACCCTAACACTACTTTTAGCTTTAACCTTAGCGGTTAATTCGAGTGCGGGTGAATTAACGGACAAGAACCTAAATGTGACATTGGTTTACGTGTAATTGGCGCTGCAGACTGTGACGTCTGGACTCGTCACGATAACGTGCAGTATTTGAATGCTCTGAGACGCGCGGAGGCATATGACGCCGAAGACTGCAAGACGATGTGCATCGACACAGACCAGTGTACTGGAGTCGACTGGGTTACTGCAGAGGATCCGTTTGTTATTCAAGGGTGTTGGCTAGTGGGACCTTGGTGTAGTGGGACCGACCAACGACCCGGCTTCACCTACTATGCCTTGGACGATGACTGTTACTCTGGTATGCTACCGTACATATCATAACACATGATAGGCTTAGGCCCCCTATCGATGGTTTTTGATATTTTAATAAAACTGCACGTTACTCATGGGCGGCGTCAGAGGGGCGGGGGAACAGGGAAGGGCATGCGACTTTCAGAGCTCATTACGGAAATTTGAAAGAAAACAGACTTGTTGCATTAGCGGTAGCCCTGAGATTCTAGTTTCAGGCGGTATAAGATATTCGTAAAAGTTTCGTGGCAACGGGGCCACAAACAACAGTGAGAACCGACGATGTATTGTAATTTTGGTTGTCATAATTATGTTTTACCACTTTTACAGTTAAAGCTAATGTTATTTTGCTGCGTTATGAAGTGCCTATTCCGCCTTCCAGCGACCACAAAACGTTCGACTTTGAATGAAATTGAAATGCCATTTTGTACTGAAATATGTTTTCGTTGTTAGTTTTGCGGTTTGGCTAACCTATATGGATTTTTCTGCCTCGATCTGGGAGACAACGTGTGTGACAACAAGTGAAAATAATTTTATACTGTCAGTGACAAAAAAATTTGCCAGAGACTGTAGATTTCTATACATTTAGTCCAAGCCCTGTGTTAACGGCTACTTCTCTTTTTCTGTTAAAATGTCAAAAATTCGACCCCACACAGAATCAAAACCCCTCACCCGATTTCGATAAAATTTGGCTAAGTTGATCACGTCGGTAAGGCGACATTTTGTGCAAGTGGGTGAAATATACCCAATTCTTTTCCTTTTATATCATGTTTCGTGTAATAATTCGTGTGTCATGTAATATTATTCAGCAACTCATAAAAACACAGTGACACACTAAATTATCTAAAGCAAAGTTACTGTGACATTTTAGACAAGATGCAAACACTAGGCCTATTTTTCAATGAAACTTCGAAAGCATACTTTAAAACTGTAGTGATATTTTTGAAGGTCCCAATAAAAAATTTAGGGACGCAGGTTTTTCTTCTAGAGACGTAAGGCTACCGGAAGCACAGGTTTTTAGTCGACCGTACTTAAGTAACGGTCGAGCTGTTGTCATGGTTGTCGTCCGTCCGTCCGTCCGTCTGTTCGTCCGTTTGTAACGGACGTACTGTGGCTAACAGGTAGAGCGTAAGAAAAAAAACTTTTCACACGAATAATTGGCCATCTGTGTTAAACTGAGGCATGCAAAATTGTAGCCATCTACTCCAAGGGGAACACTTTCAAATCAGTACGCGCTATTGTAACTAAAAGGTGAGAGATAGGGCTTAGGTTGCTCTTGATCATTGATAGGAAGTCGCATATTGGCTTTATAATGACATGAAAATCATCGACTTTGAATGGCCTTGAAGGTCCATGACAACCAGTACGGTCGGCTATCCTAGCGACAGCTGGGTTTCTTGTTTTTCTTTAGTCTTCGGTTCACTGCGTTTGAGCTTGATCAATAACTTGTAGTTTGTTGTTTTGTGGTGTAGGTTAGGCACGCACTTCGAGTGATGATGATGACACGACGTGACAATTTGGACAACGTGGACAACGACGACTGCGACGATCAGTGTTATGACATTAACCGTGTGGTGGCGGTAACTAAATAGACCCACGCTGGCTCGAAGACTTGATGTCATTCTATTGGCGATTAATTACCTATATGGTTTCGGCTATAAAGATCTCTTCACGTATTTGCCAACTTCTTCGTTGTAATTATTAAATAAGAAAAAACAATACGTGCACAAAATTTTGATAGTGCTTAGCTAGTTGGCTTTATAAACCTGTTGGAATGCTGTTATAATTTCCACAGGTTTTTCTGTGGAGTGGGTGTGGGATTCGTATGGGAATTGAAATCTAATTCCCACAGCAGCCTGGTATGTACCCATGATAATTAAAGTAGACCTACGAGTAAAGATGCTGCAGCATTATTTTGCTGACAAATGAAAACTTACTCTGTAACTATATGTAAACTTTTTTGACATTTACTATAATTCATATTTAACATTTTACTTAAATACTTCAAAAATTACCATTATACGTTCTGCCCATCAGTAAATAGTGCTAGTTTTTTAAAAATATTTATCTTTTACCAGGTAGTGTAGCGACATAACAAGTGTAATGTGCATGCCACGGAGTAGCAAATTTCTTACAAAGTTTACTGGTAAAATTTTGTTTTGAAAATTGGTCAATATTTAGCAAATATATGGACAAAATGCAATAGCTTAGTTTTTTTGGGTCACCCTGTAACGTCTATTTCTAGCCATTTAGGCGCAATTCATTTTAAAATGTGTGTCGCAGCCCAAAATCGCAAAAAAATCACCAAAACCCTTTATTTTGGCTCTTTTGGGGGTTTAAGGTCATTCAAGGTCATCGAGGTAAATACCCCCTAAAAAGCCCATCACCAGTGCTTGTCATGATAAGCAGCATGTCTGTGCTTATCTGCAACCGTTTTCACGCTCGACGAGCCAATTGCGGTAAAATAAGAACTTTTTATAGATGTACCCCTCTTTCACGCCTTCGTTCGAGGAGAACTCCTTCACTCAGCGGCACGAAATTTTGTCACCAAAAAACTAAAGTCCTTAGAGAAGCCCACAGTAAAAGTTCGTGATCCTAGCTTGCACGTTTTGATACAATGCATCAGTGTGACAGACGAACAGACGCCCAGGCCGTAGCTAAGACGCGCGAAGCATTCTGCTGTCGAGCGTAACAACAGCCGCACACTAGCCAGCAAATGGTTCTAGGCATGGATAAATGATTCTAGGCCATCATTTTCTAGACCAAGGCCACTAAGTAAGTAAAGTAAATATGACATTTTTATAGGCCTACTGTGCATCAAAGTCAGCTTGGTCTTATTTAAACCGTAATAAGCCATAAACTGCTCATGCAATGTATCTCCAAGTGAGTTCTATAGTTCTACGATACCTAGGCCTGCTGATCGAAAACGATCGACGCTGAACGATGAATGAGTTATAAACCCAAATTAAATAAAAAAAAACAAAAAATAGTTAGATTGTGGCCAATCTAATGTACTCCTCGCGCGCATTATTTTCTCCTGTATCCTTTTTTTCACACCGCAAATGACGTCATCGGTCACGTGACCATTCGACTCCCGGGGGTCGACTTTCTATGGGTGGTCTATAGTGACCATGCGTCTATCTGGCACCATTATGGAGATATGACCGTTTGAAGTTCTTCCAGGATGGCTCTTCCAGGAACAGAGGTCGGTCGTTGGTCGGTCGTCGGTCGGTCGGTCGTCAATATTACACTGATCTTATATACTCCTCTTCGCTACGTTAGGAACGTAGCGCGCGAGGAGTAAATAACACAAGGTATTTCCACTCCATTCAGCGGCGTCATGAATTTAAAACAAGTAATGTGAGCAGAGCTCATGTGACACGCGACAGTAGCAGTTCTACCATCTGAGCAGCAAGTGTACAGCGTGCAGTAGAATAATATTGCATCTTGAAGAAGTATTCAAATTTGAGGTCTCCGTACTGAAGACGCCTTGAACCTAGGAGGTCGAAACTCAGATGGTTAAACATGTACCTTCAATGCTAAAAATGTCGTACGCAGGTTGTCCAAGTCTATCTCTAGTAATTTCAGCACAATTCACTCTTAAAATGTGCGCCGCAGCCGAAAATTGAAAAAAACACACTAAAACTCTCTATTTTAAGGGTTCAAGGTCACTCAAGGTTATCAATGTTGACACCAGTAAAAAGCCCATCACTAGTGCTTGTTATAATGAGCAGTATGTCTCTGCTATCTGCAACTGTTTTTAGGCTAAACGAGCCAATAGCGATTAAATAACCACTTTTTAGGGGGCAGCCGTTTTTGACGCCCGCCTGCGCAGGGCCTCTTTGAACCTTGGGTGTCGAGACCTAGACTGCTAAAATCTGCGTTTAATGGTGAAAATTTCGTAGACTTGTTGTCTAGGTCTATCTCCAGCCATTCTGTCGCAATTCAGTGTTGAAATGAGCGCTGCAGCCAATAACTGCAAAAAATTCACTAAAAACCTTTATTTTGGGGGTTTAAAATCGTTCAAGGTCATCGACGTTGATAAATCTAAAAAGCCCGTCACCAGTTCCTGTTATAATAAGCAGATTGTCTATACCTATCTGCAACAGTTTTCACAATATACAAGCCAATATTGACAAAATAACGTCTTTTAGAGGATATCCCTCTTTAACGCCCTCGTTAAAGGAAAACCCTCTCACCCAGAGACACGAAATTTTGTCACGATAAACTAGAGTTCTTATGGCAGCCCACAATGGAAGTTTCGTGATCCTAGCTTTCGTTTGTTTGACACAATATCACAGTGTGACAGACGGACAGACAGACGGACGGACACCTCGACGATGGCTAAGACGCGCGAAGCTTTCTGCTGTCGCGCGTAAAAACTAGACGAGGCAGAAAGTTGAAATTTTCTGACAGACACTTAAAATTTCTGGCGAGAGAATTACGACAGACAGCTGCAAATTTTCGACGGAGGAGATTACGAGTGCCCAAAATTTCAAATTTGCTCCTTAATTTCCCCAAATGGAGGAGGGGTTTTGGCCTCAAATTTGGCATTTTGGACCAAAATTTTTCAAGAAGAGAATTTTCTGGCGCCACTGGTTTTATTGGTTCGATGGTTAAAGGTTATTCGACTGATAGGCTACCTGTATTGGTTTCTGCAGCAGCAACACCGACGCTGACGACACCTGTCGAGTACTGCTGAACACTGACGTCATCAGGCGTTGACACCTGTACGCACAACTGATTGCCTGCCGACGTCGTCGTCTGCTTATTGGACGCAGCCGATGACGTCACTGTGGCATTAGGCCCGGGGATACCGTCCGCTGCCGGCTGCGGCCGCGGAGAAAGCCCCGCTGAAAGCGACTCGTACTGTAGCATCGGGATGGCTTCGTCACCGTTACCTACAATAAGCCAGTTCATCAACGCGCGGCCATGCAATTGACAGCAAATTATGTCTTTCGGCAACATCGCGTAACTTTACACATTACCAGCAGTTGTGGCAATTCACTTCGCTATTTTCGCAACGTCTAGCCTCTCGAACTCTTGCAGTGCACTTCACATTCACGATCGCCTCGGTAATGAAAGTTATGCGGTGTTTACACGATCCAGCAAACGTCCATCAAACTCTAGCAAATGTAATGCTTGACGTTTGCTGGAAGTTCGCTGGACGTTTGCTGGATCGTGTAAACACCCTATTACTCGGAATATACACTGTATAGGCCTACGATTCTATTTAAAACAGTTTAAACACTAACGGTTGGGTCATGTTCTCCGCCATGATGCGTCCTTGTGAAACATAATAATTACAGGCACTTGGTTGAAATTAAAATATGGCTCCAAGCATAAGCTGGGGTAGATTTCATAAACATCCCGAACCCAACAAAGTCTAAAATCCTTCGTCAGTTTCAAGGATTTCATACTTCCGACATACTTCAGTTAGCCTACCTGATTGCGTGCAACACTAACACCAAAACTTCAAACAAAACTCACAGTCGACTTTGTTTCACGCATGCGCCAAAACTGTTCAAAATCATATTATTATGTGGGTTATAGGTTTGTTTAAAGTTTGTTTTTATGTTTTGGTGGTGCAACGGTAAGACGTTGTACTTGCAGTCGCGATGTCGTTGGTTCGACACCTGGTCCGGTCGCTATCAAATTACTACTTAGATGTGTGACTGTTACATAACACTAAGGTCAACTCAGCCTTACATTCGTCTGGGGTACACGCATATAGGTAGATCAAGTAGGCCTACCAATCTGTTTGGCTGGGGATATGGCGGGGCGCATTCACCTGTGTCGGGTGGCAGGTAACACTGTGTGATCCGCTTCTGGCAGGTGACGCTCCGTATCTCTCAGATGGGTTTCCTACGAAGAGCTGTAACATTTTAACCACTTAACCATGTAGGCATCTCTTACCACGAGAGTGGACAGTGGACAGTAGCGGGGTTGAAGTGACGCACGCACCGAGCCGGTGAAGTTTCCTGGGCGGTGGATCGTCGATATGGTCGCGTTTAGTGGAGTTGGGTCGGTGTCTGACTGGGGGCATGCCGTCACTGAGTGTCGTGGTCGGTGGCGCGGTACCTCGGGTCCCCGCGCCGCCTGGCGTCGCTTTGTGATGGTGCTGATGGTGACGATGCGGCGCCACCGATGGCGCCTTCGGTCTCACCGCCTCGACTGGCAGCACCCGCCGCCGCTTCTTGGGCAGTTTGGCGCGCGCCTGCGTATGCGAATAGAACAGCGCGAAGTTCGAAACGATCACCGGAACCGGCAGCGCTATCGTGAGCACGCCGGTGAGAGCGCACAGCGAGCCGACGAACATTCCGACGTACGTCTTGGGCGTCATATCGCCGTAGCCGACCGTCGTCATCGTCACAATGGCCCACCACAGACCGACCGGGATGGAGGTGAAGTCGTTGGTCGGGTTGTACTGGATGCGCTCGGCGTAGTAGACGAGAGAGGCGAAGATGACGATGCCGATGATGAGAAAGAAAATGAGAAGCATCAGTTCGTGCGCGCTCGCTTTGAAAGTGTGGATAAGGATCTTGAGCCCTGGCGAATGCCGCGTCAACTACATCACATCGGCCAACAACACGTGCACATCAAATAAAAAGACGACAGTACAAGAAGCCCAGCTGTCGCTAGGATAGCCGACCGTACTGGGTGTGAGTGACGATTGAGTGATGATTTTTATCTCATCTGATCAATAGCAACCAAAACCCTATCTCGCACCGTTTAGCCACAATACATTCGTTACAGACGGATGACGGACAGACGACAAACATGGCAGCACCGTTGGAGATGAGGCTTAGACCACATGTTCAATGTTGGGCGGGCCTCTACGTCAGCCAAAATTGGTAAAATATTAGCACGCATTAATGACGTCGTATTTTACCAGCCGGATGACTGACTGAGCAGATACATTATTTCCATTTTGAACCCGACTCGATTCTTTTGGCGTCTTGTTCTCGGCGCCTGTGACTCCTCCCGTTGAGGATTCTTTCTTCGCTACTCTCTGCCATTTTGACCTGTGCAGCTGACGCCAGCTTTGATAAATTGTATTAGCAGTCAAAATCAGTGACGGCGAAACGACTAAATTGTAACGTGATCACTACTGCTCACTTCACTGCAAAATACTGCTAAGCGTGTCAGAGAAACAAATAATAACTGGTCAATTACAACATGACTTAGTTATCACGATATACGAACACTTGGTGGCGTTTTGGACCACTCTGTGTGTTTACGTTTTTTCTACTCTCGTGCGGCACATAATCTTTATTTGCCCATTAATGTCAGTCATTCTTACACACGAATGCCCCTTTTCATAATATCGGAGACACACATGTGGCTCCGTATTCGTTAAGTTCACATATGTGTTGTACTGAATGCAAACTATTATGTTCTTTTGCATAGTCCTTATCGAGTTAATTTACTACGAACACAGGTGGTCATTCTGCCTGGCAAATTTCGTTACGTGCATACAGGGTGGGCCAAAAAAGTAAGCTATTGCACTTTGTCCGTACCTTCACTAAATATTGATCAATTTTCACAATTTTTTACCAGTGTACTCTGTAAAAAAAATTGCTAATCAGGGGCATGCACAGCAAACTTATTATGTCGCTACACTACCTTGTAAAATATAAATATCCAAAAACATACAATATCTACAGATGGACACGAGGTCAAATGGTCAATTTTTGAAGTATTTAACTTAAATGTTAAAATATGGGTTACAGTAAGTGTCAAAACCATTGGAGGACATATTAAACATTTAAAAAATAATTTAAACTATTTTACTGTGCATTAATTTTTAATGCACGCCAATGCTGTTTGATGGCTGCAATCTTGCTCAGTTAACTGCATCAGCATACAGAGCAATGTATTTCAATTGCGCGGCCCTGCAAGTTGTGCACTATTTTTTGAAACACGAAAACTTACTCCGTAGCTACACCTGAAGCTTTTTGGCGCTTATTATAACTTATATTTAACATTTTACTTAAATACTTTAAAAATTTACCACTCGACTTTATTATCATGTGTAAATATTGCACATTTTTAGATATTTATATTTTACGAGGTAATGTAGCGACATAATAGGTGTGGTGTGCATGTCACTGAGTAGCAAATTTCTTTCAGAGTCTACTGGTGAAAAAAATTGTAAAAAATTGGTCAATATTTAGCAAAGATATGGAACAAGTACAATAGGTTACTTTTTTGGCTCACCCTGTAGTCTCGTGTAAACACAATGAAAATAGAATGAAAGTAACCCGATAGTTCTTAATTAAACGCTCATTACAGAGTGTGTAGTATGGTTTAGCACTATAGTAATCGTGACTGGGATTTTGTACTGATCAAAGGCGTCAGCTGATCCTAACGACATATATAAGACCTTGAGAAAAGCCGGTATGTACGACCCGGAACGCAGCTGTTCCTGATTTATTTAAGATACATGGGCAGCGGCGAAAACGAAGCCAAACCGCACGTTTGGGAGGGGGTGGTGAAAGTAATAAAAAACACACACATCATGTCGACATCATCTCTGACGCGGGGCAGCAGCTGCTGGCGTCGACATTTCCGTATTCTTTGCCTCAAAATAGAAAATGGATATTTCTAATCGAACAGCGCGTAATCAACTGCAGCGGCGAGCAGCCGGAGGTGTGCGTCACTTGTAATAACGCCAATCCGCTGCATTCCGCAAGTTGGTCGAAAACCCGCCAGTAGCCTAATTGGCGTCCGCTCTGTTTGCAGTGGTTGAAATGAGGGGGCCTGGAAGGACCCAGCCCTCCTGTCTTGACTTCGCCCTCCCTCGTTAGAATGTGAACCTAGTCAGTCCAATGCGAGGCAAATGCTGCTCACGCCGGTATTATCACAAATCTCTGCTAGTCATGTCAGTATTATGATTTCATATTATGATGCTTGATTGGTGGATTTCAATCAACTGATTTGTGGTATTGTAAGTTTACTTGTGTCAAAATAGTTATCGATAAACACATTGCATTTTTTTCTTCCACCAGAAGTGTTCTATAACAAATAACATGTACCAAATTGAAGAACGCTATGTCCTTAAGACAAATTAAAACCCACTAGCGTTTGCAGAAGATACTCGATCATTTTCCAAAATTAATACCATTAACAAATAGTTAGTAAACTGACATTTTGCAGTGCTACTCAGCAAGCTGGATGCAGAATTTAACAAAATTTACACGAACAAGATGATAGAGAAAAACATCCATGACTCTAGTTTTAAGTTTGCAGAAAAAAATTATTTTCGACTTTTGGCGGATTTTAATCGACACGAAAGGTTTATAGACCTATATTTGCCACTGATACGTAGCTTGTTGCATATCTTCGAGACATGACGTGTGGTGTGGTCTGAACCGGCTTGCAGCAATTCTACAGCTCAAGCGCGACGTTCTGAGGCAGGATTTCCAATGCACATTCTGTCCGCGTTAGCAGCTTAACTGGCACGTGTACCGTGAGTCTATAACAGTCGTGGGATTAGCATGTACGATCATCAGGTGGTGGGTGGCTTAGCGTAGCGGTAACGCGTTGTGTCCGATCAACGAAGTTACTCTACGCCGGGCCGGGTTAGTACTTGGATGGGTGACTGACTGCGGGTAGGTAAACCATTCTGGTATGTAACCAGCCGCCTAGGTCAACTCAGCCTTCCATCCCTCCGGGGTAGGTAAATCGAGTACCGGCCTATCTGGCTGGGGTTAAGGCGGGACGCGTTCACCTCTGTCGGGTGGCAGGTAACACTGTGTGA
>Ga0056128_1011948_pt1 | contig 10655 bp, 10 predicted proteins | sample WorMetLIZISLAND2_FD_71113 | JGI IMG/M metagenome (GOLD analysis project Ga0056128, IMG submission 71113) | Marine gutless worms symbiont microbial communities from Max Planck institute for Marine Microbiology, Germany - Olavius geniculatus... ... | reverse complement strand
TCCAGTTTAGAACTTTCACTATCAGTGATTACTGTAGTAGGTTTTAAGCCATTTTTCAAAGCAAAAAAATGCTGCAAAAACTGATTAGCTGAAGCCAAGCCAAGCCAGTTCTAGAAATCATATTGCTTATAGTGGGTTTATCCAAAAAGTGAACTGGCTGGGTCAGGCTGTGTTGAATAATTTAGACTTATTTTGTTTTGTTTGATGTCTGAGCACTTAACTAGGACTGAGTATTGTGTAAAGTGGCATTCTCTGATGAATTAAGTGAATGCACGTATTTGTGTAGGTGTTATGCTGCTTGATTTTAGTGACCTCTTGCAGGTACTGTTACTGACTTTCTAACTGTAGTTAAACACTGCCGATGTTTGAAGTATTGTAAAATGACTTCAGTGTACATTTTATTGTGGCTTAGATTGTACCATGCAAATGTAACAAGGCATAATAAGTGCTAGTTTGTGATGAAGTGTGCTTATTTCATGACGCTTGATTTTAGTGAGATTATGGGTGATTGTAACACTGTAGACATTGTGGTGACAGATAGGAGGATTAAATGGGTCATTAGTTAATGAATATACTCATATTGCACATGTTAAGACAGTCCAAAATGTCGTACGTTTCTTGTGATTAGTGTTTTGTACTATTTCCTGAGATTTGTTATGGTTTTTGTTAGTGTGCGCATGTTTTAAAAATTTCAGTTCTTTACTTGTTTCGCAATGTTATGGAGTTTTTTTAAAACAGAAATTGTAGTTGATCTTGTGAACTAGCCTCAGCATTTTGTGTTTGACACTCTGCCAGAAATCATCAAATTTATGTTTATTGTTGCAGATGTTTGGATGCCATTTTTATGTGGTTATGGTGCGCATGATTGTCATGTTATACTAAGATGGCATTTGTTTTTGCTCTAAACATCAGGTTGAGTATTTTTTATTTTGGTCTGCACAGAATTTTTATGTGTTGTTTTAGACGGATGTTTATACGTTGGGCCGTGTATACCTGCAGCTGTGTGCCGCATTACATCTCACTATTCCACTGTTAGGTTCGGCATTTTTACCTGTCTCTCAGCTTCATTTCCATCTCCATTTATTTGTTCATAATAAAGCAAGACACACATCACAGTACATGTGACGGCAGAACCAGACACACAAGGCACATTAGTGCATTAACGGTGGCCCACAGATACGTAAATCCTTGTTTGATTGACAGCAGTGTTTTGAATACGTTACATTGATGTCTATTTGCTACCCAGCTCATCAGCTAAACCTAAAATTGCTGTTAAAATGCTTGTGTTATTTAACATTTTTGCACATTTTCACAATCACATAGTTGATTTTATTAGTTTAAACGTTTTCAAAGTTAAGTATGGTATTCAAGACCAGTTTCTGGTTGCCGGCTTTTGCTTCCTACTGATCATCACCATCGTGGGTTGAACAAGTCGGAGAAATTCTTACAGACAACTGCATATTTCTGATAGGAGATTATGGGTGTTTAAAATTTTGATTAAAGTTCCAAATTCACCCAAATGGGGGATTCTGAGCGCAGAATGTTGTATTTTGGAAGAAAATTTTTGACAGGCTGACATTGAGCACTCTATATACCACCCCTTGTCATGACATGACTGTTACTTATGTCGACTGTATGTCTGCAGATCCGTGCCTGTACATTCAACGGTTTGCTTACAAGCTGCAGTTTGGTGACAAGACTCGCAGGGTCGAGGACACAGCGTTGCGGTTGGTTCAGAGGATGAAGAAGGACTGGATCCACTGGGGCAGGCGGCCGACTGGGATCTGTGGTGCAGGTATGGACGTTAAACTAGAAAACTGTTGCATGCGCATTTTGTTACAGTTCTGCTCAAGCGCAGGAAAATATGACGGTGCTGTGCTGGCATTTTGTGCAGCTGTCCACCTAGAGCTGTGCAGCCCTTACACTAACCTTGACCTTCATCATTTTAAGCTGAAAATTGGCACACGAGTTACTCCTGTTCTGTGGAACAGCACTCCAATTTTATTTTTTCTGCATCTTTCATTCTCATGTTAGTAGCTGGTAGAGGACAGACTAATGAATCAGTGGAATCTGTAATGTGACACAATCGAACAGTTGCATGATAATCATTTAGATTTATATTGCATAGTACAGAAAAAATGCACATATTAATATGTGATGGTTGGCTTAGCATAATTTTGCATAATGTATTTCAAGCATTGGTCACAGCCAATGGATAGACTGATATGGAATGAAGACTGTGTTTTCTTCTGTCTTGTGCTTGGTGGCCTGTGAAAATGAATTTGTGATATTTCATTTTGTCTTTTTTTAAAGATTCATCAAAACTAATTTATTTTTTGATATCGATCATATCATAAATTGCTTTCGTGTTTTGCTAGCGTTACTGGTATCAGCAAGAATCTACGACTTCAGCCGAACGGTGCAGGACATTGTGAAAGTTGTTCGCATCGGCGAAGGAACAATTAAGAAACGGTTCAGTCTGCTTGTTTCTTTGTAATAGTTAATATCTGTCGAATGTCATGTCATCTGTTAAACAACTATTGTAACTTCTTTTGTGTTTGTGAATACTTAACTGTTGAATGCTTTGCAACTGTTGTTTGGGTCCAAGAATGTCTTCTGATCTGTAAAAGTTCCACTTCTGCAGATTTGAGTTAGTTGGCTTGAAGTATTTAAAATTGTAGTGCCACTTATTAGCAGCACTGTGTAGCATCAGCAGCATCAGCTTGTACAAACAAACTTCTTTGTATATTCTTGTTAATGTTTCAATCTTGTTATTGCATGCATGCATATGTGCTTTTATAATTCATTGCTGAATTTGTCGATTTTCTGTAAAATTTAGTTTTGATTGGCCTGTTTTTTTGTGTCTGTTCATTTAAGGTTGATGGAATTTGAGAAGACCGACTCTAGTAAATTGACGATTGAAGAATTTGACACAAAACACATTGATCTGGAGCAAGAAATGGATCCTCCCTGCTACACGGAGGGTCTGCGCAAAGCCAAGCTTGCCCAGGTCTCATCTGGCATTCGTTAGCATTTAAAAAGTCTTTGTTGGCTATTTTTTTGGTTCATTTGTGTGGCAAATGGAGCTGATCGCTTAGTTTCTTTTTAATTACATATGCATGTATTGAAAAGATTGTCATATGAAATACAGTACTTCTACCAATTTGTGGCATAATACTCCCTATTTGCAAGGTGCTGGAAAAAAGTAATGTTGAAAAAAGTAATGCTGTATAATAAATGTAACAATTGTACCCAAAGTAGTCAAAATTAGCCCAAGAATGTGGCAAACTGATATTATTCTCAGGGACTTGAAGTTAACTTTTTAATTGTCCAGTAATGTTGTAGCACTGGACCTCAGTCTTGTAGTGGTGCTTGGTGTAGTGATTTATTCATACGTGTGAAGTTACTTAGTTATGAAGTAACAGCATTTTGACTTGGCTACTGCTTTGTCCGTGGGCACTTTGCTATATAACCACCACCCATGTCATCTCAGCTTGCCATCTCTATGGGATAGGTAAATTGAGTACTGGCTAGGTTTATGGTGGGGCACATTGACTTATGTCGGATGGCAGGCAACGCTGTGTGATCGCATGTGTGATCGCATATGACAGTTGGTAGCTCTCATATGGGTTTCCATGATGGGCTTTGGAACACATCTGTTGCCCAAATCACATCGGCAGTGTGTTCACTTTGTGGTAATGGGGAGGAGACAGTTGTTGAACATTTATTTGATTTGTCCAAAATGGGCAGCAGAATGCATGCGTTACTTTTGTGAATCGACCAACATCGCAGATATTTTTCAGGACTCTGAGAACCTGGTGGATTTTCTCATCTCTCTGGGGCATTCGTTTTTTTCTTCTCCATCTAGGCACTGTCTGATGGGCTTGTCATAACAACAAGAATAGAGAATTCATTCCCAGACCCCTTTTTTCATTCCCAGGAATTTGGGAATGAAAAAGTTTGGGAATCTCGGGCACCCGGGAAATGGGAGCCCGGGAATGAGTTCCCTAAACAAGAACAACAGCCTATGCACACGTTTAACCTTTTGGTCTTCTAGCGCGTCTGTGTCTTTGGACTTTATGGCACTATATAAATTGTTACCATTATTGTTATGGGGCCGTCCTTCCTAGAAGGAGGCCCCATTATGTATCGATGCTGTCCGTCTGTCTGTCTGTCCGTCCATCTGTCTGTCTGTCCGTCCCGTGCCTCCACCTAGAGGGAAAACGAAAAGGCCTACGAATACCAAACTTGGTAGGAAGGATCCCCGGGACACGAGCACCCCATGGACCAATTTCAAGGTCAAAGGTCAAGGTCACGGCGGCTAATTGCGTTGTTGGCGAAAAATCCACCACCACCAAAGCATGCTCACCAAGTAGCGTCGTCAAGTCTAAATGATTCACAAGATGGCAGCACTTGCTGTTGCCGTGTGGTAGCACGCTCGTACTCAACTGCAAGGACGGCCCCATACCGAGCAGTCTCTCAACGGCTGCACACTCTTGTTATTATTATGTGGCTGTGCCTGCTGTAGCTTGAGGAGCAAGGTATACTGCCGAGTCTGACAGACGAAGTTCAAAAGCTTAAGGATGAGATAGACCAGGCGTGTCTTGATGCCACCGCCAAGAAACATCGACGATATCGAAAACTGCTCACGGACGGCAGTGACACTGGTCTGTCGTTGGACTGTTTTGACTTATAAGTAAGTAAGTAGGTTGTGCGCAGAAATTTGGCATCAGATTGGAACTGCAAGGGATGAGTAAGTGTTTATATGTTATTTTTGTGCTGTTTTACCATTAGTTGCCTGACAGGAAAAGCTGATGTATTTTTAACTTTGGGGATTTAGAAATTAGCATCATATGAATTAACTAAGGCCACGGTTACATGCATGTACATAAAATAAGAAAAAAATTTTTACGTGTATGCACAACACCGTTACTGTAAAATACGTCAAGATGCTAAAAAGCCCGTGTAAGATTTGGACGAATGTTGTGCAGCATTATTTTTATTTTACGCGATCCAGATAGAGAATTTGGTATTTGTATATTAACTTAGCGTGAACACCCCAATTTTCAGCTAAATTACTGAACCAGAACTGCTATAGGCTTTTGTGCTTCTCGTGAGCATTAGCTCAAATTTCTTGTGGCATGTATTTCAACAGACACAGCCAGTTTATGTACAGCTGCACTATTACTGCTACTACTAAAATTCCCAACATTTTCAATTGTCACTTGAAAACTTGTTATCAGATTTTGATAATTTTGGTATGAATATTCCTGACACAACTTGCCATGAAGTGACCATTCAGTTTTTCATCTCACCCATAGTCTGCTTCTGCACTACCTAGGGAAAGCAGATTAAGCAAAATATACTTTGAAATGAACAGAAAACCTGAAAAAACATTGCTGACATCATCAATTGTAACTCGAAGAAAGATTAGCAGATTTTAATAATTTTTGGCAAAAATATGTCTGACACAACTGGTTATTAAATCATTGTTTAAGTTCCCACCGCAACCAACGTTTGCTTATGCACTACCTGGGGAAATTAGACTAAGCATAATACGTGTTGAAATTAATAAAAAAATGTCAATAAATTTTATCTATCCAGATCTGTGGGCCCCAACAGCCAGTCTATTAAGGTTCGACTGTCATGCAGCAGTGTCTCTACCAGATGACGTTCAGGAATGATTATGAATTCAAGAAGCGACTGGTAAAGCCTGGATTGGTCAATTGGTCTGAAGCAGAACATTATTGATACTGCTGTCAATGAGTGGAGAAAGTGTCTTCATGCCCATGTTCGCACAAAGGGCTGACATTTTGAGCAATTTTACTATCCAGACAGTTTAGAAATGGACAACTGGATAAAGTGTCAGCCAAAGTGTCAGTAATGGGAACAAAATGTGTTGGGTTATGTTGATTAAGTAATCATACCGCATTGGATAAAAAAGTAATATTTTGTTAGTTCTGTTTGTCCCATGTAGTGCAGAAACAGACATTGGGTGAGGTGGAAAATTGAAAAGACATTTCATGGCTAGTTGTATCAGGAATATTTGTACCAAAAATTATTGAAATCCAATAATTTTTCTTAAAGTTACAATGGAAAATGTTCAGAATGTTTTTTGGGACACAGTGTATAACTGCAATTATGATTTGGGTTCGCCATTCCGAGGGGCTAAGAAAGACCTGTTTTAGACAATGACAAAGCCATACTTACTAAATGCTAAAATAACCTCAACACTGACCCTAACCTTACACTATCCTAAGCTTATTCTAACCTCGGCGACTATTCAGAATGGCAGGCCGACACCACAACAACTACTTTGACTAATACCACTACAACAACTACTGTTACTCTTAGTCTGCTACACATATTTTGGTGTGTATGTTAAACACAGCCAGTGTATGTTTCGTTGCACCATCACTGACTACTACCTACTACCACTGCTGCTACTGAAGTGACTACTACTATTACTACTACTACTGTGTGGCTCGGTAGTCTAACGGTAACGTGTCGGACTTGTAATCCTGAGGTAACTCAGAGGCGCAGGTTTGACTCCTCAACAGGACACTGCTGGTAGGCAAGTTGTTCACACACATGTGCCTCTGTCACCAAGCAGTATAATTCGGTACCAGCTTCACCACTGGGACGTAAATAGGCACACAGCGCGATACACTGGCCCCGTATCCATGGTCTCGCAGTGTAAAAACTGGTGTCTGGCTGAGGGTCTTAGGAAACGGAGATCAGCGCTGCCCTATGGGCCGTAAGGTTCGGGAAGGACTTTACGTTTTACTACTACTGTGACTGATACCACTACATTGACTGTTACTGACAGTGATAGCTTACATGTGTTTTGTTGACTGGTGGCGCCCGAGCGCTATGGCAGTCCATTAAAATCAGTAAGGTTTTGCAGAGCATATGTTGGGGGTTCTGTCCAGCTAGTGCACTGCTGCTGCTGACTGCTACAGTGATGTCCTTTATCCAGTTGCATATTTGCCAACTTTTGCCGGCGTCTTACTTAGCAAATGTTTTTTGTCGTGCGCCAGCACTTGTCACTTCTAACAACTCGTCTGGGCCAGCAAACTGCAGTCCTCATTCGCTTGGCTATATTTTTTTATTTACTTGTCTGTCGTAGTACTCGGATCAGTCATAAGGGCCTACAAGCATGCACACACCGTCTGTCACCCAACCCCACTTGCTTCGATTTATCATGCAACATATGCAGTACAACAAAGTCCGCAAAATCGAAGTAGTGAAGTTTGGGTCTTACTCTTTAGTTAATTTCAGTCGTGTCTGACAGGCATACTAACTTGACGTTTAGCCTAATGGCAACCTCTGTCGATATCTGTGTTTCTAGTTATACTTACTGACTGTCGGTTTTTGACGCGCTACAGCTACATGTATGCTGTATATCGCATCTGGGACAGTTGTCATCTGTCGTCCGTCTGTCATCTGTCTGTCGCGGATGTATTGTGGCTAAACGGTAAGTCGTAAGGGGTCGGCAATGGTACTATCAAATAGGGTGCTGGCGACTTCTTGTATGCTGTCGGTAGTAACCATGTTTCAATCTGCAGTGGTTTGGCTACAATTTTTACGTTGAGCATGACGTCGCCAGTTCCTAAGCTATTAGCTTGTTTGGCATTGGTGATGTGGCATAGCAGTAACCCGTTGTGTTCGATCAACGAAGTTACTTTACATCAGGCTCGGTGCCCTTTGTGGAATTGATATTGCACAGGTTAGTAAAAAAACGTAAATTTCTTCTCGAGCCTTACAGCCTATAGGGCGGTGCTGATCTCCGTTTTCTAAGGCCCTCAGCCAGACACCAGTTTTTACACTGCGAGACCATGGATACAGGGCCAGTGCATCGCACGGTGTGCCTGTTTACGTCCCAGTGGTGAAGCCGGTACCAAATTATACTGCTTGGTGACAGAGGCACATGTGTGTGAACAACTTGCCTAAGGTCGTTACCCGGCAGTGTCCTGGTGTGGAGTCGAACTTGCGCCCCTGAGTGATCTCAGGATTACAAGTCCGACATGTTACCGTTAGACTACCGAGCCACGGGTTAGTACTTGGATGAATGACTGCCTGTTGGGGCAGGTAAAGCATCTCGGTATGTAACCGTCACCTAGGTCAACTCAGCCTTCCATCCCTTTGGGGTAGGTAAATCGAGTACCAGATTATCTGGTTGGGGTTAAGCTGGGGCACGTTCACCTGTGTCAGGTGGCAGGTCACACTGTGTGATTCCATATGGCAGGTGACTTTTTGTAGCTGTGTGATGGGTTTCTTATAAAGAGTTATACGGTACCTTTACCTTTTGTTGTATATTTCAGACACAGCCAGTGTATGTTCAGTGGCACCATCACTACATGAAATCGACGCTGAACTGGCTCAGTATGGTGACCTTCTTGACATGTCTGATGACGTCACAACTTTGACTGACGAGAATTCAATGTCAACAGCAGCAGCACTGCCTGTGGCGGACTTGTCTGAAGGCTTTGCTGCTGACATGAGTCCATTCGACATGGTGGAAAGTGTCAAACGGTTGAACGAACTTTTGCCGTCAGAGTCAGAAGAACTAGACAACCAATTTGCACTGAGACCGACGGCCGCCAGTCTGGGTCTCAAGGACGCTATCAGAGAATGTCTCGGCAACGATCCCGGCGAATTAGGTTATTGTCATTTTTTAACCTTTACCTTCATCTTCGGGTACGAACTAGGAGTATATGCCCATGCATGCAGGCATCCATCTAATTGCCAGGGGTCATAAACTTTAGTCCGGTCGCTGGGCCGTTACAATTTGCTAGCATGTAATTTTTTGTTTGCCGCAATTGATATTCAAGTAGTTTTCACCGACTGTTTAGCTATCCATGTCGAATTGGACGATTATGGTTACTGAAGTAGGGAGTATAAGGGTGCCCACTTCCTTCAAAGTTTGTTATTCGAAATTGATTTTTTAAAAATTGTGATCAGTGTTACTAAGTTTTGGAAAACGACAGTTTGTCGGGTCTTACCGGATAGATTTTTCTGTAGGTGAGCAGGCAGCCGGTCGACTCCGATGATGCTGAGTGTTGCCGATGTGCGTAAGCTATGTTTTCTATGTATTGTATGCTGTAGCTGGAGAGACCTGTTGTAACAGCGGTGAGCTTGATTTGACGGGAATTGATGACGACGAATTGGACCAGGTTTGTTACAGTCAGTCAAGTCAGTCAGAACACTATACGTGTAGTGGCTAGTCATATGTTGCAAACTAATCCAATGCAACACTTTAGTCATAATCATAATGTTGTTGTTGTTGTTGTTGTTGTTGTTGTTGTTGTAATAGCCCCCTCCCATTTCCTCTTTCTTGTCACGCATTGTCAAGGTAAAGGAGTGACGCTGTACGATGCTGGAGACGATACGAGAAGAGTGAGGGAGAAAGGGGGATTCCGAGTCATTTGCAGCCGTTGTGCTGGATGGACTGTCGTCGAGTACAGACATCGACATGCCATGTTGAGGCTTATTGTTGACGTTTTTTTGATGGCAGGCGAACCAGCCAGCTGTTGGTTCTATCACATAAAGGCGACTCCACTGGAGACTTGAGCCATCATGATCACAATCATGCTAATCAGTGTTATAGTGTTCTATCTACAACAGTTAGGTCGATGGTGTATTACCATGTCAGTTGGCAAACAGTTGAGTCTTGAGGACTTTACGAAAAGCCAGAGCGGAATTAATGTTCCTGATGTGGCGAGGAATCTGGTTCCAGATGTTTGGACCGCAGACGGAGAAGGCATGCTTCCTGAAATTGGTTTGTGAACTGTGATGCAAATTGTCTTTCATGCAGAAGAATTAGAACTGAAATGATTTGATCAGTTGAATCGAAAACAGCATTAAGACTATCTTAAGACTGTTGTGTTTCATGATGGTGAAATACATGTCTTTTGTTTGTTGGTCACGCAGTTTTTTTACTGCTAATTGTTAACTAATTATTATGTATGTTAATGCTATGGTTAATAATAGTAATTTCATACCAGTGTTGATTCGGCACCAGAATACTAGTGATGATAGTAAGAATTATTGTATGCTAATTTCATTTATCAGCATTTTGTTATGTCGTTGATGATTATTGGCTTTTACTCAGCGCACGTAAAAGCCCACTTTAGCAGTTCCATAATGTTACTTATCAGGGACTTTTTTCTTTTGCTGTTGGCTGATTAAGTCAAAGTGGATGTGTTAGTTTATAGAAATTAAAACGTTTATGTGTATCCAATACAGTAGTCGTCTCAAATGTGCTTGGCAAATATGTTATTATGAATTTATATTTATCTTAACGCATATTGTTTGCAGTTGATACTGGACGAGGAAGAAGTAAAGATTAAAACTGCTATGTGGATGAGGCAGAATGCTGATTTCTTAAAGGAAATGAAAGGTATCTATTTACAATATATACTAACGTTGCCAATTAAATATGGCTCCATTCTACAGTTGCGTCGTCATAATGAGCTGCTTTTTGTTGCATTATAAAATAAATAATGCTTAGGTCTGGTAATTTTTGGTTGGCATTTAGGGCGAGTTGCACCAACGTCGTTCATGATCTTGGTTCAGCTGAACCTAGATCAAGAGTTGAACCGAGTTCACGCTGAATTACGTTGCACCAAGTTGAACTTGGATCAGCTGATCCC
>Ga0056128_1011940_pt1 | contig 10658 bp, 9 predicted proteins | sample WorMetLIZISLAND2_FD_71113 | JGI IMG/M metagenome (GOLD analysis project Ga0056128, IMG submission 71113) | Marine gutless worms symbiont microbial communities from Max Planck institute for Marine Microbiology, Germany - Olavius geniculatus... ... | reverse complement strand
GTCCAGAAAATTAGCTTCATGTGAACAAATATCTAACATCAACTGCATTGTGGTTATGGAATGGCACACAAGTATAATGTCATCTGCGTACAACAGGCAACCAAAATAAAATTGACCGATATGCACCGTAACCTGCTGCACGCAACTTTTTATTGAATATCTGACCGCAGTGACCACACCTTAACTGTGTCACTGCATTACCTTGTGAAATATAAATGTAAGAAAAACTAACAATAATAGGCAGCAAGCATGTTGGTAAACAAAATGTATCTGAACCAAGGACTACACATAATTTGATTTTTGTATGAAAACTAAAAAACACTGTTTCAAAAAATATTTTTTGCATAATGAATTATTGTCGTTTTAGTGATAGTTTAAGATTTACGTTTCACATGGGACACAGTGTACAGTACACTTAGACCGAGTTCTATAGCATGGGCGGCGCTAGGAATCTAAAACTGAGGGCAGTGGGGGCAAGGGCCAGAGCACAGAGGGCAATAAATATTTTAATAAATATTTTATTGCATAGGCCAAATGTCGACCTTATTCAGTTGTTATGTGCACTGGATAAATGTAGCAGGGTCCAGGAGCAGAGCCCCTGATTGAGGGTCAGGGGGCGAAGCCTCCCTGAAGCTCAAACACTTTAGCTTTTGGACGTGCAATGGAAGCCGCAAATTCGCCTGCTTTTTAATATTTGAAAACGCAAAAAAAACACAAATATCTGTGTCTTGCAAAAATGATGTTTAGTAAGTCACACCTTGGCATGTGTATGGTTAACAAAGGGCACTTTATCACCATTAAAATTTTTTCCTGGGACAGATAGGAAAGGGCGGGGGGTCAAGGGCAAGTGCACGGGGGCAGCTGCCCTCCCTGTTTCCCTCTGGCGCCGCCCATGCGATCGAGATAGGCCTACTATAGGTTGTCAGTTTCTGCGCAGAAAACCGTTGATTAAACCTCTGCTGCTTCTTGTTTGCCTGATTCTTTCTGTTCTTCAGTCCGCTGATCCAAGTTCTCTTTGGCTACCTGTTGACACACGCACAATTACTGATCATTGATCACGGTAGTTTGGTAGTACAAAATATCAGGTAAAACATCTCGGTCAACACCAAGGTCAAATCAGCCTTCCATCCCTAAGGCGTAGGTTATACCTCGTTTACACGATCAAGCAAACATCCAGCAATCATCGAGCAAACATCAAGCAAATGCATTCAAAATACACGTGCACGACATGTGCTCTAATTGCTCGATGTTTGCTTGATGTTTGCTTGATCGTGTAAACGGGGTATTAGCCTAATCGGGTGCCGGCCCGTTTCGTGCACCCCGTGTTTTTCACACGTGGAGATTTTGTGGCACATGCAGGCAATCTCTAAAGGTGTATCTCCACTATGGCTGCGCGTTGCGTTGCGTTTGAAGGCGTTTAAAGCGCTTCAACGCGATAGCTATCGCAACAAAGCAACGCAACGCGCAGCCGTAGTGTAGGAAATATTATTTTATCCATGCACGTTTATGTTTAATCCTTAATTTCTACCGCTGCAACTTGCCCTGCAGTGACACAGTGCCCGCTGTCGTAACCAGGACGTGAATGTAGGAGATGGAACATGAGGAAGGGTCTAGGGAGAGGTTTGTGCCTCCTCCCCAGAAAATTTTTCCATTATGTGCTAAAATTAAGCGTTTTGGTGCATTTCTGGCACTATTTTGAGGAGTAACTTATTTGGCTCCTAGGGGGCACGTGACAATGCCATTAAGTACTAGGCTTACCTGTAGTAAATATTGGCTGGTAAAGGACGGTCGTAGGTCATAGTAGGTGCTGAGATATTCGCAGAACTCGTTGGCTCCACCGATCAACTGCACCGCAGCCGGTCTACCATCACTTCTAAGCCTATCGTGACCAGTAGTACCACGGCCACTGTCTGTAGGCCTACTGTCCGGCCTGTCTGTGTCAGCGTCATAGTTGTCAGTGTGTGAAGTAAGCTGACGCCAGACTAGCGGAGACCTGGTGTGATGCCAGCCATAGGTAGCACACGTCTGTGACAACCAGCTCTGCAGTCAATTAATTATAATACACATTAGTCAATCGGTCAAAAATAACCGCCTGCAAAAATGACCAGTCGTCTACTTTACAATACATGTTATGCGTGAAGGACAAGAAACCCAACTGTCGCTAAAGTGGCCGACTGTACTGCTAACATCCGAAGACTAGCATCCACATTCCGGTCACTGACAGAAAGCAATTTTCCGGAGTGACTACAGTCTCATACACGCTATAGACCCATAGTCTTTCAGCATGTAAATGGAGGGCACTAGTAATTGTTCAATATGATATGACTCATGACAATAGGCCTAATGACGTTGCTATATCAAACGTTACAGTCAATGCTGCAAGACATGATATATGGTAATTCGGCGCACATGGATGATGACTGCAAACAGCAACTTTGCATTCACAACTGCGGCCAGACCGATACAGATATATCTCTAGAGACATGGATTGGATACTATTGATAGCCTAGGCCTATAAGCTAGGAACTTGTCATTGCTAAGGGTACCATCGCCGACCCTCTACGGCGTACGGTTTAGCCACAATACACGCCTTACACACATACAACAGAGACATGACAGACAGAAGACACATGGCCCCCTACCCAAGGCTTGACCTAATGGCTGGCCAAAAATAGGCTAAGCAGCTAAAAGCGTGCAACTTACGTTCCATTCGTGAGGAAGTATGACAATTTTGCGAAGTTTGAACTGTTTCAGATTGTTGGCCAGCTGCTCAGCAAGTAACTCGACTTTAGCATAGTGAGGACAGTCAGCCGCACCTATACAGTGAAACAACTACAACTACAACTACAACAACTTGGCCTACTACTACCCACAGCATCCAGTGGCGTAGACGTATGGGGGCAGCAAGTGTCTCAGCCCCCAATCCACTACACAAAGGACACGTTTAAACTGCACTAAATTCGGTCGGTTGATTCTCAGAAAAATACAGTAGTTAAAATAATTGTTGCCAATTACTCTCATATTTTAAATTATAATGCATCAAATTCGATTTCGGCTGGGGTTCTGCTCCAGACCCGCTAGTAGAGCTCACACTGCTGCCCAGACTCCCTAGCTGAATTCTAAAGGTCCTGTTTCTAAGGGGAGAAAAAAGGAAAAGGAGAAAAGGGAAAGGAAGGGGAGAATTAAGTAAGGCAAAGAGAAAAAGGAAAGAGATGGAAGGGTAAAATCTCAAATATCCGAGAGAGAAGATGATGGATGCGCAAAAAAATTTAATTTTCCTCCAAAATTCTTCCACAATGGCAGATTATCAGCCGCAAGTTTTGTACTAATGAAAGAAAGTTTGAGATACCGGTATGCTCAATGCTCATAGGCCTACTTGGGGGTGATAGCAAGTACAGAATCGCCACTGAATAGTGGGCAGCAACGTAACAACGTTCAAGTTTAACCCAGTTGACCATGACCACCCAGGTTTTGGGATAATTAACGCATTTGCTTGCTTGACAGCTCGACCAGTATTTTATTTTAATTTGTTACTCAACTGTACAAAACGTAAAACAATGAAAACAGCACCAATAGAAGTCAATAACAATAAACAAGAGCAAACAAACAAGCACCTGCTATAACTATATTTGCCATTGCGCTATCACCATGGATACCACTATTGAACGTAACGTAAATAAACTTTTTGTCACAGTACGAGGTACGTTATGTTGTATTGAATGAGCAACAGGAAATTCGAAATTAGATATTTTATGTTGTTGTTGTGAAATGTTGTTCTGAATTTACGAAACAACTGTAAATTTAATGATAAGACATCAAATTTGCGGTACGTTTAAAACTGGCAATATTTTTTACATTATATATTCCGTAACATGTTTTCGGTAATGATTATATGCATTGCAGTTTAAGGATTTAAGTTGCGTTTTCTCTTTCGTGGCCACGCCCAGTGGTCATAATTGCCAAAATTTCGGTCTTTTCCCTAAATGTGGGAGCAAAAACCTCAAAAATTTGCAACGTAATTTTGGACTATTTGACTTTTATTGCAAATATTGTAGGAATAGAAGAAGATAATTCATGATATCGACAGCCGGAGACATTGCTAAATGGTACAATCTCTCACGTGCATGATAATATATTTTGGTAAACAAACAGCAAAAGGAAAGGCTATGGGTAATAAGCGGATGTGTGCGGATCAGCGCATTAGAGGTTTTGACGTTAATGTGCTATATAAATTTACATTTGACATTTGTGCGGATCTGCGGATGTGGCAATGGGTAAAAGGCGGATAATATCTGCGGATGCTAAGTGCGGATGTGTGGGTAAAAGACGGATGTGCGGATAACAGTTGTCACGTACATTACCAGTCATGAAACTTGTTGAGTTTTTGGGCGAAATAACATGGTTACTTACCCGCAAATTTTGTAGTAATCACACCTTATTGCACATTTCATGAATGTTTGTCGTCAGAGGTTTTGTTTTTATGGCAGTCGTAAACTTCCGTTAATATAACGTAACGTAACTTCAAACATATTTACATAAACATGTACACATCGGAAGTAAACACGCGGGCATCTAAAAACCGAGAACGACCATGTTTAGATCTTTAAACTTAGGTGTAGAATTAGGATTAGTTTTAGGGTTAGGGTTAAAATAGGGTCAGGGTTAGGGTTAGGTTTATGGTTTGTAGTTGCATTCAACTGCAATTAAAATTAATTAAAATCCAGTAGAATTGGTGTCACAGTCATTCTCAGTCGATAGACGCTTGAAGTAAACAGCTGTGACGTGGAGATTGCATTGCATGCTGCAAAATAGTTAGAAACATGAAACGATCGTAAATATTTCATCATTTTCGGACTTTAGACATTTTTGGCAATTGATTAACGTGAGTGAAATCTAAAATTTGCAGGTAAATAACCATGTGATTTTGCCAGTTTTTCAGTCATTTGCTTTGTAATTATAACTGCTCAGCAGATGCTTTATAGGCTGCCGCTGTGAATTTTTTCACAGTTCACACTCTGCATAGGCCTAGACAATAGCCTAATTCCTGATTGCGAATTCATCTAGGCATTTACTCAGAAAGCAATGGTCTGCTTTGCCACTTGATGACAACAATGCACAACAGCAAGATACAACAATGACGATGCGCAATAACGTACGATGAAGTGCGACAAACATGTGACAAGATGCACAGAGACTGTATACGACAACACGCGACAATGCACGAGGACGACGGCCTACAGTGAAGTCACGCGATGACAAACAACAACGGATAGCAACAACGATGACTACTAAGTGCAGCCGAAGTTACTTTTATAAACCCAGATTTGCCATCTTTCTTATTTTGCCAACTTATGATTTTAACTCAAACGATATGCGAAGTACAGTAATTTTAATAACTTGTTTGCAGTCACAAAGCATGGTGCTCAAACATCCGGTGCCCCAAAAAAGGCCCCAAATTAATGCACGGTTATACACCGCTTATTGGTCTAGAGGCATGGCTGAGTGTGATGGGTAAAGTGCGGATGTCCTCCGCATCGACATCCGTTTTTTACCCGTTGCCACATCCGCAGATCCACACATCTGCCTTTTACTATCGTCCAAAAGGAAAGTGACTGTGTGTACCGTGAAGATGTGAGGTGATTGGGAACAGGCTATGGATCCGATTTAGGATGATACAGTGTGTGAGTTTGGATGGCGATAAGCTTTAGGCTTACGGTATTATTTAGAGTTAGGTTCAGTGTTGCAGTTAGGGTTAGAGGCAGGGATAGAGCTTGGGGTCAGTATAGGTTACATCTATAGGCAAGTAGTGTGAGCATGGTTGCATAGCTTGACAAAAAAAACAACACAGCCAATTTTTGAAATCACCGATGTATCCAGACATATGCCAGGCATTGTGCATTGCAGACTACTGAGGCACAACTCACTCGCCCTTTTTTACATGAATCTTGCTTCTACAGTCGACTAGTTCTCACAAATAGTGTGAGACATGCAAGTAAGAATTCCATATAAGAAGTCTACTTTGGGTTATTTGACGCTGGAATTTTCTGTCGTAAACTCATCTAGTTCCTGGATGATGCAATGACATGCAAGCATGTGGGCAGAGCTATATAAACGTAGCAAGGTAAAATCTTGCTCATGATTTCTCGTAGCAGTTCGCGAATGCTAAAGTGTGAGACATGAACTCTACGCTACCATCTATGAGAAATGGTTGTAAAAAGTGTGAGATGTACCACTGATATGTGTTATTTTTAGAGCTGCCGAAGCGTTAATTTTTTTAATGTGTGTTAACACATTAATAATGTTTCATTAATATTGCTGAAATTGTAAGTGGATTACATCAACTTGTGACTGGAGTAATGACTGACAAACTCGTGGCTGTGTCACAGGACTGTGACAATAGTAATGCAATGGCAACAAAACAGTGTTATTACTTGGATATTATTTGATTGTCAAATAAACAATTAAACATAGTTTAATGGAATATTGGAACTCGTGCTTCACAGAATTAAGTAAATTTAGTATGTGCATTAATTTTTTAATGCCTCTTAATTTTTTGGCATTAATTTATTAAGGCATTAATGCATTAAGTTAATGCATTAATTTGACAGCTGTTGTTGTTTGTAATTCTTATGTCAGCGGTGTTAAGGTGAATGTCACGGCAATGGCAACATAGTCACCACAAACAGCAACAAAAGCACATCGCACCGTAAGACTCCGAAGCTTCTGTTTCTAAACCAACGACAAAGTCACAGTGGTCGTGAAGTGATGGCACGCAAGAAGGACGAAAGATTGGCCCGCAAGAAAGACCAACGGAAAGCAGCCACAACGACAACAACATCAAATGCAGAGGGTATGAATAGAGACAGTGGAAAATCGCAGAAGTCTTGAAAATTAAGATTATTGTCAAGTGTCATGATTTTGCCAAAATGTGCTGGTTTAGCCTTTCATTGTTTTACAAGAATATTTGTTTTTAGTAAGCATAAGTTGAAGTTCAATGTGCAATTTTAGCGCAAAATCACTGCTACAAAGTCGGCGTGCTTTGTTACTTAACGGCTTAATATGTGACTGTGACATCCACAGCTGTGGTGACATCAGTGTAGAAATACGTATTTTACCTCAAGCAAACTCCACTTTTGTTAACAGAATTCTGCAGATAAAAGGAAAACATTTTGCTGCATGTATTGATGGTCGTCAGTGTTAGGTGTTGAGTTTTATGGATCGTAGCAATGAAGAAAGATTGTCAAATTCTCAATCAAATACTGAGGAAAATCTTGAAAAATTATGGGAGTGGAAGGGAAGGGTGAGAAAGGTGAGGGAGAGGGAGGGGAAGGAATTGTGGAGGGAGGAGAGGGTAGGGGGAAGTGAGGAAGTGTGCAGTTTTTACCGCAGACTTTAGTTAAACCCATATTTCGGCGTATTCATTGGGCCTAACTTTGATGCCATTTTGCTCCGTCCGTCACCAGTTTTTGAACTTCTTCCCAGGTAGTGTTCATGTCCTCCAGATCTCATCTGATGATGTCCATCCAGTTTTTCCTTTTTCATCCCAGCTTTCTCTTGTGCCCCTCAGATCCCACTGTATTGACTGATGGGGTATTTTGGAATCCTTCATTCTCAGAACATGTCCCAGCCACTGCGTTTTTTTATTTCATGATATGTGATAGGAATTTTTCATTATTTTAGGCTCTGTGGATGACAAGAGTTTCGCGGCCCAGCTAGAGACGATGGGCCTCAAGGTACGGGAGGTGATCGGGGATGGTAACTGTCTGTTTCGGGCGCTGGCAGACCAGCTGGATGGTGACGATCACTCGCATGCCAGACACCGACAGGATGTCGTGCGTTACATCACGGAGCACCGAGCAGACTTCGAGCCTTTCATTGAAGACGACGTCCCGTTCACTCAGCATGTGCAGAACCTTGCACAGGTACGCAGCGTTGAAAAACCCACTAAAAACCCACCCCAAAATCAATGCAATTTGCCCCCAAGACAGTCGGGTGGAATGGCAGATACCCCCAGAAAATGGTGGGGTTTGTGGGTAAACTCACTTAAAAATCGTTAATAGCCCACCTAAAAAACCACCCTAAACTAAGTCAATCCATTTTACTTCCAAAACACTTAGACAGATACCTCAGAAACGGTGGGTTTTAACTCGCCAGTGGTGGGTGTTATTGGGTTTTTATTGTTTGGGGGTTAAACCTGGGATGTGAATTTAGAAAGGCTTACTGTAACTTGAGCCTTAGGTGAAAATGTTGCTGGTCGATTTAGTTGAGTTTCCACGTGCTCCCCATGGTATAGAATATCCCAAAATTTGTTAATTTGTAGGTTTAAGTGTTTCGTGGTCGTGAAGTGGGTGAACTTTCACAGTGGCTGTGTCAGGATGACGTGACGAGTTGCTTTTGCAGTGCATGCAGATCAATTTTCTGTAGTGTGGTCTGTCTGTCTGTCACATTCGTGCACCTTGCTTGACAGATTTGGATGCCATTTGGCAGTACACTTGCTCGGTCCAGTGACACATTGGGCAACTTTACTTTTTGACTAAATACTTTTGACTTAGACCTTTGGTAAGCCAAAGCTAAAATCTGTACTTAGACCAAAGTTTAAGTAAAAGTCTATACACAAATTTTGGAATATTATATGCCACGATTGCAGCTCTATTATTATTATCAATATTAACATCTGGATCAGTGGCTTCTATGCTTATACCTGGTGGGTGCAACTTGTGCCCAGTGAAAAATAGGGGGGAGTTTTGATCTACACTCTTAACATAACCTCCCACCCACCGGCCCCCTATTTTTCACTGAGCAATCTACACACTTCACAAGGAGCCCAAAAAGGGGGTGTTTTGAGACCAAAAATGGGGTGAACTAGAGCCTAAAACTGGAGGGAACTTGCACCCAATTTTGATGCCAGATTTGGGGGCATAAAAGCCCCTGATGTGGATGGCAAACTTGTGTGCAGGATGGAACATATGCCGGCAACGACTCGATCGTGGCTTTCGCTCGACTCCACAAACTGACTGTCGTGATCCACCAGCTGGATTCCCCAGCGTGGGAGGTACATGGCGAGGCTGTCATGGAAGGTACCGGTACGTCAAGTCACAGCAAGGTGGCGCCACCAGTTGTAGCCCCTCCCCCTCGCCAGCTTCACATCTCCTACCATAACGGTGACCACTATGCCAGCGTGCGCCGGATAGCAGATAAGACCGATGGCGGGCCGGCAAATGTTCATATTAGTTCACAACTTCCACCTACTGCCGACCAACGTAGAAAAGCGCAACATGGACCAGGTATTGAATATGACAGATGTTTTCAGTGTTTTTTTTTCACATTTTTATTACTGCCACTTTTTAACATTTTTAGGGTGCTTTTTTTTCCAAGTTTTTTTTCTTTAAAGACCTTTTATCGAAAATTTTATCAAGAAGTTTGAACAGTGCTATTGAAACCACAGAAACGAATTAATCTCTCTCTCTTTTTCTGTCTCACTCTCATCTATGAAAATTGTCAACTTTGCTTTCTTATCATTTCTTATTGTGGATTGTTACTTCTTTGATAGGTGACTGTTGGTGGACGGGTAAACCAACCACCGAGGTCAACTCAACCTTTCATTCCTCCGGGGTAGGTAAATTGAGTACCAACCTGTCTGGTTGGGGTCTAGGTGGGGCGCGTTCACGTGTGTCGGTGGCAGGTAACTCTGTGTGATCACATATGGCAGATGATGCTCCATAGCTCTGAGATTGGTTCACATAAAGAACTATACACCTGCTTTAAATATTTCTATCAGTGTGCTGAAAATGGAGGACTGGAAGTGGAGCCAAAAATCAGGGGATGAAAAATGGGGACCGGAAAATGAAGGACCAAATTTTGGAAAAGTCAGGAAGTGGAAAATGGAGGACCTAATTTCAGAGTGTGGAAAATGGAGGCCACAAGCCAGACACAAGCCTGAAAATGACCATGTCACATGTCTGCACACAGAATAAACTGAACATATTCTGTCAAACTCATAACAACCAAACGCATCATAAAACACATTATGAACTGATATAATATGACTCTCCAAAACTGGCAAAGAGTGACAGCCCAGGGAGGTGTGAAACCAGCAAAATGTGACAGTAACAGCATAGAATTATTTTGGCATCGATGTGCTTAAGACATGTATAATTTGTTTCAGCTGGTTTGATACTATTTCTGCATTGTTGTTTACTTTTGCTTTTATTGTGCCTTTATGAGCATAAGGATGTGTTAAAAACATTTCCGTCATCCACTTTCCACCTCCTGATAATTTGTCCTTCATTTTCTGGTCCTCTGTTTTCACTCCACCAATTTCTACTCATATATGATGATTGATTGTTGTATTTGTCTGTTGATGAACTACACTGTGTCCCAAAAAAACATCCCCGACATTTTCAACTGTATCTTGAAAACCAATTATCAAGTTTTAATATTTTTTGGCACAAATATTCCTGACACAACTTGCCATCAAATGACCATTCAGTTTTCCACCTCACCCAATGTATGCTTCTGCACTACCTAGGGAAAGCAGTTCAACCGAAATATGCATTAAAATAAACAGAAAACCTGAAAAAACATCCCCAACATTATCGATCGTACCTCGAATAAAGATTAGCAAATTTTAATAATAATTGGCAGAAATATTTATGACA